>Ga0209839_10000227_pt1 | contig 28385 bp, 26 predicted proteins | sample OrgsoiDNA2013050_FD_185800 | JGI IMG/M metagenome (GOLD analysis project Ga0209839, IMG submission 185800) | Permafrost soil microbial communities from the Arctic, to analyse light accelerated degradation of dissolved organic matter (DOM) -... | ecosystem: Environmental > Terrestrial > Soil >... | reverse complement strand
TCGGCCATTGCATCATTGATACGACGGGCCTGGCGCGGCAATTCAAACGTGCGGGTATCCACCTGTTGATGGTCGTCGTATGGATTCGCGAAAAGGAAATAGGGATAGATAGGAATACAATGTCCACCGACACCAACGCCTGGCGCGTGGATATGCGAGTAAGGCTGCGTGTTCGCGGCAGCAATGGCGGCGTGAACGTTGAGTCCGTGGGCATCGGCATAGCACGCGTATTCATTGGCCAGGGCAATATTCACATCGCGATACGTCGTCTCAATCAGCTTGACGAACTCCGCTTCATCCGTTGAGGCCATAGGAATAATTTCAGCATCGAGAACCGCGCGATAAAATGCGATGGCACGCGCCGTACTTTCCCCGTCAATACCCCCAACGATCTTGGGATAGGTGCGCAGATCGCGGAAGATAGACCTTGACGAGACGCGCTCCGGACTGTAGGCCAGATAAAAGTCAGAACCGGCGCGCAGTTCCGAGGAGCGTTCCAGCAGCGAACATAGGTGACGAGAGGTCGTGCCCACGGGTAAGGTCGTTTCATAAATAACCAGGGTACCGGGCTGCAAACCCTCTCCAATAGCGGTAGTAGCTGCATCAATCTGCGCGCTGTTCACCCTGTGCTCAGCATCGATAACCACTGGCACAATAACCACGACGACATCCGCCGCGCGGACAGCTTCCGCTGTATGGGTGGTCGCGGATAGGAGCCCTTCGCCCACCAGGCGCGAAACTTCGCGCGGGAGTTCTGGCTCTTCCTGGATATGCGACTTTCCCAGATTCAGGTTCTTAACAACCCAAGCATTGGTATCGCAACCAATCACTTTATGACCATGCCTGGCATACTGTACTGCAAGTGGCAGGCCAATTTTCCCTAAGCCAACCACGGCGATAGTATACGCTCTGGACGAGGAATCAGGCATACCTGTTCGCATATTGCACCTCCATTTGTCTTGCCTCTACCCGCTCTAAAGATGGATCAAGAAGGCGGTGGATAATCTTCAAGATTGCCAGACCCTCCTCGCCGGTCACAGTTGGCGGCGTATCAGTACGCAATGCGCGTAACACATCTTCATATTCTAAGCGCAGCGGCTCTATTTTCTGCACTTTCAGGCGCGTCATTGTGCCCTCGCTGACGCCCGTCAGGGAACGTAGCGCGTCCCAGGAGGTCGCGGTATAATCATTTTCGTAGAAATAGACATCTTGCGTGAGATAATTGACAAGGAACATGCCCTTCTCGCCAGTCACAGTCAGTTCGCGTATCTTGGTTGGCGTGAGCCAGTTGATATCGAGCACGCCAATAACGCTATTGGCAAAGTGAAGGACGCCCAGAAGCAAGTCCTCGTGGGTCGTATGGATACGCCGTTGCGTCTCTGCATAGACGCGCTCCACTTCAGAGTTTGTCAGGTAGCGCATAATATCCACATCATGGGTGGCAAGATCAAGAATGACGCCAACATCGCGCACACGAGGAGGGAAGGGGCCAATCCGTCGTGCATGCAAATGAAAGAGTTCTCCCAGCTCGCCCTTTGTAATACGCCGCTTCAGTTCTATGATGGCTGGATTGAAACGTTCGACATGGCCGACGGCGATCCTGACACCTTTTGTACGCGCTATCTGAATCAGGGCAGCGGCCTCCTCAATGGTACTGGTCATTGGCTTTTCGATCAGTACGTGAATGCCTTGATGCAACAGGTATGACGCAACCTCAAAGTGCGCATGCGTCGGGACCACCACTGCGACAAGGTCAGGATGCGTTTCGGCTACCATCTGGCGATAATCGCTGAAGCCTGCTATATGAAAACGACTCATGGCATGTTGTAAGACCGGTTCCAGGGCTTCGGCCACTCCAACAAGACGCACCTGCTTCTCATTAAAATCCGAGAGTACGCGTAGATGATTCATTCCCATCGTGCCAGCGCCCACAACACCAACGTTTAACGGCATAGCTCAAGAACCTCCTTTGAGATAGTGACAAGATCTTCTTCGCTGAGAGCAGGATGCACCGGAAGAGACAGCACATGGTGCGCGGCGTTTTCTGTGACGGGCAATTGCATAACTCCATTTGCACGGGTGTCTGTATTTTGTGTGCTTGCGCATCTATAGATACTTTTGTGCGTTGTATAGAAAGGTTGCAAATGAATAGGGGTTGGGTAATGAATGGCGCTACCAATTCCGTGTTCCCGCAGGCGCGTCATCCACACGCTCCGATCTGCGGGCACTTCAATAGTATATTGATGATACACATGGCGGTATCCTGGACGAACTACGGGCGTCTGGAGTGCTCCAGAGAGTTGTCCAGTTAAAAATGCAGCATTAGCAATACGCTGCTCGGTGAACTGTTCCAGACGCTTGAGTTGTACAACGCCTAGCGCGCCTTGAATATCGGTCATCCGCAAGTTGTAGCCCAGCTCTACGTGTCTGTAGCGCTCCTTCTGTCCATGATTGCGCAGAAGACGTATACGCTCGGCGATGGCAGGGTCGTTCGTGGTTACCATGCCCCCTTCGCCGGTGGTAATATTTTTGGTCGCGTAAAAAGAGAAGCAGCCTGAGCCAAAACTTCCCACTGGCTTCCCATGTATGGTGGCTGCATGGGCCTGACATGCATCTTCGATGATGACAAGATGATGCGCTTCGGCTATGTGCAGCAGGCGACCCATATCACAAGGATGACCGTAGAGATGCACGGGTAGGAGAGCTTTTGTGCGCGGCGTAATAGCGGCTTCAACTAAAGCGGGATCTATAGTGTAGGTGTCCGGCTCTATATCGACAAATACGGGGGTAGCACCGACAGATAAGATGACATTAGCCGTTGCAACAAAGCTGAAAGCGGTGGTAATCACTTCATCACCAGCACCAATACCATGGGCGAGCAAGGCCAGATAAAGGGCGGCGGTGCCAGAAGAAACGGCGACAGCATCCTGCACCTGAGATACCTTCGCGAACTCGTTTTCAAATGTCGCCACCTGCTCACCTTGCGCAAGTTGACCAGATGATAACACCTGAAAAACAGCCTCTTTCTCCTCCACGCCTAGCCGAGGACAGGCAACAAGAATCATGGAATCTTTCCTTAATACAATTGAAAATCCCAGGGCATCCTGGCTTCATTCCATAGCAAGCGCTTCGATACTTTCGAATTTCCGTATCATCGAAGCTTCCTCATCAGCATAAATCACCGTAAAAATCAAACATGTAAATATATAATGTCTTGTACATCGCTATACTACACATATGCTTGACATCTAAAAACGTAGTGCGTATGGTAAGTAGACAATGAAGTAATGAAAAATCGGAATCCGTCGAAATAGTTGGAAGGATAGCAAACATGCTTAAGAAATTTACCTCCAGCCTTCTCAAGTCAGGCATTGCCGTAGTAGTAGTGATCTACGTCCTCGTGTTGATCATCTTTTTCCCAGGGAGCATAAGTCATATCCTGGCCCAGAAGGATACGAAACTCTCCGTTGCTCCAAATCCTGCCAATCCGGGGGCCACTATCATGGTCAATGGCTTCGATTACCCTGCTGCTCAAAAGGTGGAAGTCTACTTCCAGAATAAAGCAAACGGAGTTGTCAGCACTACTACCAATGCGGGAGGCTTTTTCAATGTTCCATTAAAGCTTTCTAAGCAGTACATCAATGGAACAGCCTACGTGTATGCAGCCAGCGACGGCTCTACAACAAAGGCACCACTCAAATTCGTCAAGCCAGCTCTGGCGTATACTTCTAGCGCGAAATCGACACGCGCATCATTCACGGGCACAGGTTTCCTCGCCAATGAGTCCGTTCAATTTGTGCTTAGCGATGGAAACAAAACGTTAAAAACGGGAATAGAGAGGACTGATAGCCAGGGACATTTTGCACTCGCGCTGACTTTACCTGATATGCCTTTTGGTAGTAAGGCCAGGTTAACAGTGAATGATGCCGCGCGAAAACCTCTTGCTTGTATTTATGTCCACTACTCTCCCCGATTACACCTCAGTTCATTTACCGGGTCTGTCAACAATAGGCTGGGCGTAGAAGGCAAGGGTTTCAAAAGAGAAGAAAGGGTGTTTATCCAATTTCAGGGTAGGGTAGTGGATGTTGTCAGAGCCGATGGGTACGGGAATTTCTCTACGCAGTTTGCTGTACCGTCATGGGCAGGGCGCTCTCCCTATTACCATGATGTGAAGGCTACAGGCATACGGAGTAGAGCATCTGCAGTTGGTTCATTCCAGGTCCTGCCTTCTGTCTCTTTCGACACCAACACTGGCCAACGAGGTCAACGTGTTACTGTCACAGGGAGCCAGTTCACGCCAGGTAGGCCGGTACAAATTCTTTTGTTCTCTCCCAGTCAGGGCGATTCCAGTGTGGGTACACCTCTTGAATATACCGGGGTTTCAAATGGAGGTACATTCAAAGTACATTTCACCATACCAGGCAACATACAGAGGAGAAAAGTGTATAGTATCGTCTACATAGACGTGGCATCGGGCCTTAACGTTACCACTTACTTCAAAGTTCAATAAAGATGCCTGTACAGATCAGTAGCAAGATGGCTGATCTAGATGTCAGAAAGGGTGGGCGGAGAAGAGGTCCTTTTGCAAAGCCTCTTCTCCGCCCACCCTTTCGTAGTATGTGAATACTCACGCTCCGAACGGTCGGAAGTTCACCTCGTCGGCCCTTGTAGCGGGAACTTTAACGGCGTTCTCGTCCCTGGTTCCCCCGACTTCCCGCGTTCTGGCGCTCGCGTGCTTCGTTGACTATGATGGTGCGATCCCCCAGAACCGTGCCATTGAGCCGCTCGATGGCGGATTTCGCCGCCTGGTCGTCACTCATCTCAACAAAAGCAAACCCTTTGCTTTGTCCGCTGTCGCGATCCATGATCACTGTCGTAGAGGCTACCTGTCCGCTTCCCTCGAAGAGAGCCTGTAGATCTTGTTCAGTGGTTTGATAGGGGAGTCCCCCAACGTAAATTCTCATGAGAATATGCTCCTATGGAGACATCGCTTAACGCAGTGCCGCTCGTAGAAACCATTTCTCACAGAAGCGATACAAGTCTTTTTGATGCCATATAGGTAGTATACCACATATACTGAATAAATATTGCATTTTTTCAGAAAGCAATGTATACTTAATAAAAAGCGGGTAGAAATATAGGTGATACGACATGAATGATAGCATAACGCAACAGCGCCTTTCAATGCGCTTAGACAGATATCTGAACGATTATGCAGACAAGAACGTCAAAAAAGATAACCCTTGTAGGGATGAGTGGAATACTGCCTCGCAAGGAGCAGACATTGCCCGTATCAATAATACCCTTACTCCAGAGATGGTTGATGATGTTCGCATAGCGCTCAATAAGCTTTAGCATGCATTAGCTAATGGCACCATCATACGCGCGTGGGACCGCAGCCAATCTATTATAGCGCTCCCGCCGCTCAGGCTTCCACAGAGACATTGCTTCCATACACCAGCAGCATAGCGTCGAGCATACTCCAAAGGACATCACATTTGAACGCAAGCGCCTTCACAGCCTTTTCCTGCATTTCGCGTGATGTGCAATAGGTCATCGTCAACTCCAGACCTTGATCAGAATCCACGCGGGCCTGGGTGATGCGCGAACGAAAATACGCCAACCCTTCAGGAGCAATCCAGGTATAATATTTTTCAAAGGCAAGCAGACGCTCGTGCATCAAATCAGGGGCAAATAGTTCGGTGAGAGATGAGGCAACCGCAAGCTGCCAGGGCTGAGTGCGCGCAAAGTTGATATAGGCATCCACGGCAAAGCGCACGCCAGGTAGCACATGGCGTTCATCCTGCACCTCTTCGCGCGTCAAGCCTGTCGCATTGGCCAATTGTAGCCATGCCTCAATACCACCTTGCTTTTCCTGGAAACCATCGTGATCGCTGATGCGATGCAGCCAGAGTCGGCGTACCGAGCGAATAGGGCAATTGGAGATAATTGCCCCATCCTTCATGGGGAGATTCCGTTGATAATAGAAGCGGTTTACCACCCAACCCCTTACCTGCTCAGGAGTGAGCCGTCCCGTGTTCATGTAGCGGTGAAATGGATGGTTGTTATGATAGCGACTGCTGCCAATAGCCTGTAGGTGAGCCAGAAATGTCTCACGATCCCAGGATTGTGCCAGATCGCTGCTTTGCATGAACCAATTACTGCCTTTCAAAACGTATGACAACGTGGTGATTGCGGTGACGCGATGTATTAGAGAGCGCCCGCGTATGCTGTGCATTCAAGGCTCACTGTGATTACCTTCAATTCTGGCTTCACCCAGGTAGAAAGCTCGTTCTCTGTACTGTCTTCATGTTTCTGCTCCTGGCTCCACATAGCTTCCATAAAATACCTCTCCTTGTTTCCTCTTTTCAAAAACAAACAACGCTTCTCTACCCACTATACTCCTCGCTACCAAATAGAGAGGATTAGAAATTTGGAAGCAGTCAGTATATTACCTGTAAGCCACATTCATCTACTGGGCCGTACACCATCTCGTATGAAGTTCGTCGCATTGCCGTGCACTGCAATCCACCCAGGTAGCCGACGCACGGCCAGTTGTAGGGTCAAGTTACAAGTAGTCTGCCTGTGAGGAATGGCTTTTCAGGTTCAAGGAAAACCTTCTCAAAGGCTGCGCATTTGTAACGTGACCCGTTCGTGAAGGAGCATCACTATGCAAAAACTTTCTCGACGTGGGCTAATCAAACAAGCTTCTATTGGCGTGGGGGCTGTCGGCATGTTGTCAGCTACGACTGCCGCACAGCTATCTCTTGAAACATCTCACGCGACGAGCGCTAAAACTGCAGAACACGCTGTGTCATCTTCTGACGAATCTCTCGTGGTCTGTGTCACTGACCCTGGTACAAACATCCTCACTATCATGCGTGGTGAACGAGAAATCGTTGTCAAAAATGCAGCCCTTGTTAAACAGCTTTTGTCACTCTAGTGCGGTCATCCCTCTTTCTTTGTTCAAAGGAAAGAGGCATTCTTCATTTCGTGAGGTAATTCTATGTCATCACATCGCGAGGCCCCTGAGATTTCTAAAGATCCGGTAGCCGATAATACCGATGTCTACGCTTTTGTCAGCCCCGATTCCCCCGGTACGGTGACATTGATCGCGAATTATATCCCCTTAGAGGGGCCTGATGGCGGGCCGAACTTCTATGAGTTCGGCAATGATGTTCTCTATGAGATCCACGTCGATAATGACGGAGACGGACATTCTGATATCACCTATCGTTTCCGCTTCAACGTAGAGCTGCGCAATCCCGATACCTTCCTCTACAACACCGGCCCCATCACCTCACTTGATAGCCATAACTTTAATCGTCGACAGTTCTACTCGGTAAGTAAGGTCGATGAGCATGGCCACGAGACGTTGCTGGCATCACATCTGGCCTGTCCCCCCTGTAACGTTGGCCCGCGCTCCATGCCCAACTATACAGCTTTGGCCGGTCAGGCCGTGCATCATCTGCATGGTGGTGAGCGCGTCTTCGCGGGGCAACGCCTCGAAGGGTTCTATGTTGACCTGGGCGCGGTCTTTGATCTTGCCGACTTGCGACCATTCCAGCACCTGCACCTATTCCCCAGTGCTGATGCGCCCGGCGTTGACGCGACCAAAATGGTGAACGTGCACAGCATTGCGATCCAGGTGCCTACAGACCACCTGACCAACCGCCACTCTTATCATGGGGCGAAAGATTCGCACGCGGTCATTGGTGTCTACGCGTCAGCGAGTCGACGCAAAGCGCGCATCACGCTGGGCAAGGGCGAAGTACACGAGTCGGGACCCTGGGAGCAGGTCTCGCGCTTAGGGAATCCGCTGGTGAACGAAGTTCTTATCCCGATGGGCAAGAAGGACCAGTGGAACGCATTGTCGCCCGCGTCTGACCATCAGTTCCTCAAGTATGTGCAACACCCGGAACTGGCAAAACTGCTACCAGTGCTCTATCCGAATGTATTTCCAAACCTGAAAGCCTATACTGCCGCGCGTGCTGACCTGGTCGCCATTCTGCTGACCGGTATCCCGTGGGGGATCATCCCTGACTTCCAGAATTATACAGGCAAGACACAGGCCGATATGCTGCGTCTGAATGTCGAGATTCCGCCAGCGCAAAATCCAAACCTGCTCGGTATTTTGGGTGGTGATCTCGCAGGCTTCCCGAATGGACGCCGTGTTTTTGACGATGTGTTCACCATTGAACTACGCGCGATTGCAGGTGCCACTATTCCGCTGGTCGATTCTCACTTCGAACCCGATGCAGCCGCGTCGCTGGTTACGGATGGCCTGACGCCCGATCTCAATACGCGCTACCTGCCGCACTTTCCCTATCTCGGTGTGCCACTGAGTGGCTTTGATGTTCCATCGGCGTAGCACGCTCCCTACTGGTATGAGCGGGTCTAAAGGAGAAGGGAAGACACAATGGCTCTCCCTTCTCCCGCATAAAAAAGGGGGAAAAGAGATGCCTGAGAAAGCTGCTAAGCGCGTCCATACTGAGCACGCGCTGCTCGATATCGGCGATGGGGTGGGAGCACTGATTATCTATTTCAGACAGGAATTGTGTGGTCAGCAGGTCGACGTGAGTCCGAAGGAGCGCACGTGGCAACGCACGCATACCGATGTCTTAGAGCGGCGGGTAACTGATCGTTCGGTTTTCGCCGCTCTCTTTCTCGCTTTGCCCATCGGCGACTACATCATCTGGAGTAAAAATTTCCAACCGCTTGGAGAGGTCACCATTACCGATGGGCAGGTTGCCGAAGTCAACTGGCGGCATCTGCTCCCGGAAGTCTTTCTTGCCTCTCCTCGTTCCACGTGCGCACCCTCCCAACTGCCGGACATTCTCCCACCGCGCTATCTCTCCGGCAAGGCGGTGAGCGCGGCACCTATGGGTACAGCGCCTATGCGCTATGACAAAGAGGGACGGGTGGCATGGGCAGAGATGTGGACCGACTTCTGTGAGTTGGCCCTGGCAGGAGGACCGCCACATCGCGGCACACTGTTGGAACCCATCTCCCCGGAAGAGATCGCTGCAGATCGGGATGGATATGAACGTGTGATCGCTGAAATAAAGCGCGGTCTGGAACTGGTCACCGGGTTGCCTGTGGTGATACAGAGCAAACAGGTCGGATGGATAGGTCTACAATGCGCCGACGAGGAGATGGCACTCTGGCTGTTGCGCGCTATCGTCGTAGAAAACGTGTGCGTGCGGCGAGAGGAATGTGTGCTGTGGCTTCCAGCTGGACCAGCCTTTCAGCTAGAAAAAGAGATCAAAAACGTCATCACCGTGGTAGCCAAGACCTACCATTACTGGACGGAACATGCTGGCTGTTAAGTAGAGATAGGCACCTTTAAGAAAGGAAATCCAATGCAAGAAGACGCCTTCGTCACACATCTCTTTAAAGGAGGGAAGAGATACATTCCTATTGTTCTTCTGTGTCTCCTGCCTCTCTTCGCGCTTTTGGAGCAAACGACCTATGCCCATACTTTTGTGGTGCTGAATGGTAGAACGCAGCAACATACACCGCAAAATACCGCTGTCCTGACCTTTCATAACGACCTGTTCCGCAGTGGACAAAATCTCAACGAAACGATCTTAAACACAAACAATGTCAACTCCCGGCTCTTTGGGAAGCGCGTCTCCTATCCCGTCGATGGTCAGATCTATACGCAGCCGCTTTTTGTACCCAACGTCACTATTAGGGGTCGCACCTACAATGTCGTCTATATCGCCACGGAAAACGACAGCGTCTACGCATTTGACGCCGATCAAAGGACCGCTACCGCGCCGTTATGGCATACTAGCTTTATTCACCGACCCACCATAACCCCTGTCCCGCCTGGGAATGTCTACACCAACCACAGAAACCAGGATATCACGCCGCGGATTGGTATCACGGGGACGCCCGTTATCGACCTGGATCACGGTACGCTTTTTGTCGTGGCCTTCACCCTGGAAAAAGGTTCACCCGTGCAGCGCTTGCATGGCCTGGACATTACGACTGGTAGGGACAGACCGGGAAGTCCGGTCGTCATTAAAGCCTCAATAAAAGGCAGAGGCTACGATAGCAAAAATGGCCAGATCAGCTTCCGCCCTGACCGCGGCAATCAGCGCGCGGCCTTATTGCTCTATCGGGGAGTCGTCTATGTTTGCGAAGCGGCCTTTGGCGATTCCGATCCATATCATGGCTGGATTCTTGGCTACAATGCTACAACGTATCGGCAAGTGGCCAGCGCTGTTTACAACGATAGTCCCGATGGGCAAAAAGGCGGCATCTGGATGAGTGGTGCAGGCCCGTCGGTAGACAATAATGGCTATATGTATATCACTACGGGCAACGGGGACATGAATCTGAATAAGGGGGGGAGAAATGCTGGCGATAGCATTGTAAAGCTAGACATTAAACACGCGCTTTTAGTGTCCGACTATTTCACTCCCTTCAACCAGGCCTGCCTGGACGGTCGTGATGATGATTTGAGTTCTGGCGGTGTCTTGCTTTTGCCGTACCAGCAGTCCAGCCATCCTCATGTCCTTGTTGCTATCGGGAAAGAGGGGCGTGTTTACGTGATTGAACGGGAACACATGGGCCATTTCACCGCTGACCCTCACCTGACGTGTAACACAGTAGAAGAAAAGAGAGTCAATGTCGATAAAATCCTGCAGGAATTGCCTCCCCTGACCGTCGGCAGGCTGTTCGGCATCCCGGCCTACTGGAGTGGCGTGAAAAATAGCAGCCAGTTCATCTATGTCGGTGGCTTCAATGATAGCTTGCGCGCGCTACCGATCCTGCGTAACGGGCTCCTTGCCTCACACTCATCCTCGCAAAGCCCCGAAAAATTCGCGTTCTCAGGGGCCACGCCCTCTATCTCAAGCAATGGCAACATTCCTGGCACTGGCATCGTCTGGGTCAACAGCCCGTCAAGATGTTTCTCTCCAGGCTGTAATCCGCAAGGCTCTGGCGTGTTGCGCGCCTATGATGCAACAAACCTGGGCAGAGAACTCTACAATAGCCAACAGAATGCCGCTCGCGACAGGGTAGATAGCTATGTAAAGTTTTCCGTGCCGACGATTGCTAACGGCAAGGTCTTTGTCGGAACAGCCACCAGGCTAGATATCTATGGGTTACTTACCAGATAGAGGTGAAAGAGAGGTTCGCCAAAGACCAGGGCCAGGCAACAACTGAAAGCTGTTGCCTGGCCCTGGTCTTTGATGGAACCATGCACCCGATAAAAACTAGCATCAGTCCGCTCACCTATCATATACTACATACTATCTTCTGTCTCGTTTGCGTACACGCGATGCTTCAGATCGCTAGAACGGAGAGAATATATGTTTCGTCTTGAGAACAAGGTGGCGCTAGTCACAGGAGCAGGCTCAGGCATTGGCGAGGCAATTGCGCGGACCTTCGCGGCCCAGGGTGCACAGGTAATCGTCGCCGACGTGCGGGGAGACGCCGCCGAGTCGGTCAGTGCGGCCATTCGCGAGGATGTCGGCAACGCGCACGCGCAGACGCTCGATGTCGGAGACGAAGGGCAGGTTACGTCTACCCTGCAGGCACTCGCGGCGCGCTTTGGACGCCTGGATATCCTGGTCAATAACGCTGGCGTCAGCCACGTCGGGACCGTTCTGGAGACCAGCGCGGCGGATTGGGAACGCCTGATGCGCGTCAATACGCTCGGCGTCTTCCTCTGCGCCCGCGAAGCAGTACGACAAATGCTGGCGCAGCAGCCGATGGGCGGCAACATCATCAATATCGCCTCGGTCGCTGGCATGGTCGGTCTGGAGAGCCGCTTCCCCTATAGCGCGAGCAAGGGTGCGGTGATTAGCATGACGCGCTCCATCGCCATTGATTTTGTCGCAAAGGGCATTCGCTGCAACGCCATCTGTCCAGGCACCATCCATACTCCTTTTGTAGAGGGCTACCTGGCGCGCAGCTACGCTGGCCGAGAGGACGAGGTGCGCCAACAACTGCACGCGCGCCAGCCGCTCGGGCGCATGGGACTCCCGGAAGAGATCGCCACAGCGGCAGTTTACCTCGCCTCGGACGAGGCAGCCTTCGTGACCGGCTCGCTGCTGGTGATCGACGGTGGCCTGACGGCAAGATAAGACTCACAGCAGTAGGGATGGGGCTTGCCTCCATCCGGCCACACAGTGGTCCCCGAGCCGGATGGAGGCAAGCCCCATCCCTACTGAAAAGGTACGCCACGCACACAGTATTTGAGGAGGAACGAGTGTGAGCACATTTACAGGAAAAGCCGTTCTTGTTACCGGAGCCGGATCGGGGATCGGCTACGCGCTGTGCCGGGCATTCGCCAGCGCGGGGGCCACGGTCGCGCTGAACGATTCCGATGCGACGCTCGCGCAGAAGGCCGCCGCTACAATCAATCGCGAACTAGAGGTCGAACTGGTCCAGCCGTACGCGTGCGACGTGGCAGACGTGGAGGCGGTCCGCGCAATGTGCCGCAGTTTCGCCGCGACAGCCGGACGCCTGGATATCGCGATCGCCAACGCTGGCATCACGAGCTACGGCGCGTTCCTGGACATGACGCCGGAAGCCTTTGATCGCCTGACGAGCGTCAATCTGCGCGGGAGCCTCTTCACCGCGCAGGCCGCCGCACAAATCATGATCGACGCGCACATCCCTGGTCGCATTCTCCTGATGTCCTCCGTGACTGGCATTCAGCCACACCTGAACCTGGGCAGTTACGGCATCACCAAAGCGGGCATTCGCATGATGGCAAAGACCATCGCACTGGAGGTCAGTGGCTACGGCATCACGGCCAACGCCATCAGTCCAGGCGCGACGCTTACCGAGCGCACGCTGAGCGACGATCCAGAGTACGAAAAGCATTGGAGTGCCATCACACCGACCGGGCGCGCCGGCCATGTGGAGGATATCGTAGCAGCGGCCCTGTATCTCGCCTCGCCAGAAGCGCGCCATGTGACCGGGCAGACCATCGTGATCGACGGCGGCTGGACCTTGCAGAGTCCTCTGCCGACTGACTAAACTCCGCACGCTATTTCGTTCAGGTGAACGATCCGCATCGGAAAAGGAGAAGAGAGTGCCAATTGATCCACGCAAACTGCGCAGCCAGCGCCTGCGCTCCGTGAACTACCAGGGCGACGCGCTACGCCTGGGCATGAACTGGACGGACGAAGACCTCGCCAAGCCGCAAATACTCGTCGACAGCGCCTATGGCATGGGACATCCCGGCACGTTCCACTTCCGACCGCTGATCGAAGAGGTCAGCAACGGCGTGTTCGAGGCGGGCGGCAAGCCAGGAGTCTTCACGGTCAGCGATATCTGCGATGGCGTCGCCCAGGCGCACGATGGCATGAGCTACTCGCTGGTCTCGCGTGACATCATGGCCGCAATGATCGAGATCCACGCCCTTGGGCATCCACACGATGGCATGGTGCTGATCTCCGGCAACGATAAGTCGGTCCCCGCGCATTTGCTCGCCATCGCCCGCTGCAACCTGCCAGCCATCCACCTGCCCGGCGGCACACAGCTCAACGCGCCCGATTACGTGACCTCGAACCAGCTCTGGACTATGGGGATGGAGGTCGAGCGTGGCGAGCTCTCGCGCGAGGACTTCGAGCAGGCACAGGAGGGAGCGTGTCCGACATGCGGTGCCTGTCAGTTCATGGGTAGTGCCAGTACGGGTCAGGTATTGGCGGAGGCGCTGGGACTGGCACTGCCCGGTTCGGCGCTGGTGCCAGCTCCCCTGACGCGCCTTCTGCGCTACGCCCGCGCTACGGGCAAGCAGATCCTCAGACTGGTCGAAGAGGAGATTACTCCTCGCCATATTCTGACACGTGCCGCCTTCGAGAACGCCATTATTCTCCACGCCGCCGTGGGCGGTTCCACGAACGCGCTGCTGCACCTGCCAGTGATCGCACGCGAGGCGGGCGTCGAGATCACCATCGACGACTTCGACCGCATCCACCGCCAGGTTCCCGTGCTGGCGAACGTCAAGACTACTGGCCGCTACCCGGTTGAATATTTTTGGTATGCGGGTGGCGTGCCCGCCGTGATGCTCGAACTGCGCGATATGCTGCACCTGGAGTGTTTGACCGTTACAGGCAAGACGCTGGGCGAGAATCTGGAGGAGATAGAGCATAGCAGGTTCTTCGCCGAACGCATCGGCTACCTGCACAACGTCAAGGTTGCCCGGCGCGAGGTGCTGCGCCCCCGCTCGGAGCCCTTCGGACCCGATGGCGGCATCGCGGTGCTGCGTGGCAACCTGGCACCCGAGGGGTCCGTCATCAAGGTCTTCTCCGTCCCCAAAGAAATGCATATACACGTGGGACCGGCCCGCGTCTTCAACTTCGAGGATGAGGCGCTCGACGCGCTACGCCAACGCAAGGTGACGCCCGGCGACGTGGTGGTGATCCGCTACGAGGGGCCGCGCGCCAACGGCATGCCGGAGATGTACTTCGCCTCGACGATTATAGCATCTGATCCCGCGCTCAATACCACCACGGCCCTCGTTACCGACGGACGCTTCTCCGGCGCGATGAAGGGTCCGTGCATCGGCCACGTGACGCCCGAGGCGCTGGATGGTGGCCCGATCGCTTTAGTAGAGGAGAACGATCTGATCGAGATTCACGTGCCCGAACGGCGTCTGGCAATCGTGGGCGTGCAGGGCCAGCGCCTTTCAGAGGAACAGGTAGAACGCGTGCTGGCCGAGCGACGGGCACGCTGGACACCGCCGCCGCCACGCCATAGCAGCGGCATCCTCTCCCTCTACGCCCGCGTCGCGCGTGGCGCGTCGGAGGGGGCGTCTATAACATAATATGAAAGTAGAGCAGTTATGATTTCTTATGATGACTTTGACAAGGTAGATATCCGCGTCGGGAAGATAATCGGCGTGGAGGATTTTCCGCAGGCTCGCAAACCTGCCTATAAGCTGCTGATCGACTTCGGGCCAGAGATCGGGGTGAAGCGGTCGTCGGCGCAGATTACGAAGTACTATACGAAGGACGAGCTGCTGGGGCGGCTTGTGATGGGCGTCGTAAACTTTCCACCCAAACAGATCGGCCCCTTCCGCTCAGAATGCCTCACGCTCGGCGTTCCTGATGAGCACGGCAATGTGGTGCTGCTCAGCCCGACGCAAGATGTGCCAATAGGCGGGAAGATGTTTTAGCTGGTCAGGGTAGCGCCATTTACAACACGCATTACCGCTTTCGCCATGTCCGGCGAGAATAGGTACGCTATAATAGATGGATAAATGGAACTTCTGTGTATGTTTCATTTCAGTAAGCCTGGTTCGCTCACTGACATTTTTCAGGAAAGAATTTTTGGCGTAGGGACCAGGCTTGCCGCGTCCGGATTTATCATTTCCTCCCCGTTGTATAGGTTTTCTTGCTATCATAGGAGAGGAGATGATAAATCCGGACGCGCTGAAAGCTGGTCCCTACCTCTATTGTAGAATTGATCAAAAAATATGTTGCGAGCGAACCACCCCTATTGAGTAGGAATATGAAGAATTACAGCTAGAAAAACCATGATTAAGAGAGATTCCTCTACAACAAACGTGCAGACGACCATCGGCGTGCTCAGTGATGGCGAAGTGTTGCGCGTCGAAATCATTCAGGGCAGGCGAACGCTGCGCTCAATCCTGCTTCCATTCGCTGAGGACGGACCAAACAGTATACTTGAGACGCTCTGGCAGGCTGGCCTGACGGAGGTCTGGGTGATGCCCGCAACGCGGCTCTCGAAGCAGGTGACGCGTGCGTGGTTGGAGCAGGCGAACGTAGCCTGGACCGTGATCGTTCGTACCGGCGCAGACGAATCGGCGCGACCCGTCAACGCGCTACTCTGGCCGAAAGGCAACCGTCGTGAGGAGCGCCGCCTATCGCTCGTCTTCCCCGAACACGCTGGCTGGAACTGGGATTTGAGCGACGCAACGAGCCTGCTTGCCGCTGTGACCTATATACAGCAGGCACTCAACCATGCCATTGTCGATACGCCTGAGCTGATTGCGCACCAGCTTCTTACCGAGTTCACCAGCAACCAGCCAATGGCGGCATTGCGCTCATCCACGCAGGAGCAGCGCGAGTTGCTCAACAACGGTGGCGTTCCACTCGTGGAGCAGACGGGGGCAACGTCGTGGATGCGTCCGTTGACTTTAGTGGAGCAGCGCCAGCGCTACTTGCACAAATATACGCATTTCTCGCTCGCCCTTGAAGCCTGTATGGGCGCGCAGTTAGGGGTGGGCGCGCCGCGCCATTCTCCCAACGGGCGCGCCTTCGATGCTGTTCATCCAGGCATCTGGCGCATCACGAGCGAACGCGTCGGCTCCGTCTTCGATGGCAAACGGCTCCCCAGCGCCCTTGATCGCGCCTGGATGAGTACGCCCCAGGTTGTGTGCTGCCGCGATATCGGCTACCAGATAGTGGTCGAGGAGGGTTACTCCTGGCCCCAATCTCACGACCTGCTCACGCGCTGGGCGACGACCCTGTGGCAGGTCGCGGAGAATCTGACCCGGCAGACGCGGATATATCGCCACGTCCAGGCACGCAACAACGCGCTACAGACTATAAGACGACTCGTCCAGATTGGCATCGCAACGCTCGCGCAGGATGAGATGATGGGCGGCTGGTCGCGGCCAGATTGGGCGGCGCAGATCATGGGTCGGCGTCAGGCGGTGCTCTTCACACAACTGGTGCGTCTCGTGCGCAGAGGCACGATGCCGGCGCTGATCGACGGAGACGCGTTCTGGGTTGTTGCTAACGATCCCAATTCGCAGACGGCGGTCCCCGGCCTGCTGACGACTCCCCGATGGAGAGGATATAGCGTCGGCTACGAGACCCCGCTTCCGCTCACACGCGAGGTCAACACAATCTTCCGAACAGCGGAATCTGCCAGTCAGGCAGCAACAACGCTGGATGCGTTAGCAGGCGAGGTCTTTCCGTGACAAAGACCTCGCCTGCCAGTGTTTTCCAGGGCAGTTGCTCACAGCATTCACCTGATGGACGCCGTAATGTGTTTTCACAAATAATCGTAGGGACGGCATAAATGCGGTCCCTACCCCTAAAAAAGTCTAATGCACGTTGACAGAACACTACTGGCGCGCCTTATCGCGCAGTTCGCGTCGCAGATACTTCCCCGTCGTCGTCTTGGGCAGCTCATCCAGGAACTCGATGAAGCGCGGATACTTGTAGTTTGCCATGCGCTCCTTACAGAAGGCGATAAGCTCCTCCGCCGTGACCACCCCCTCAGATTCGCTCTTCAGCGCTACAAATGCCTTCACCGTCTCGCCGCGATAGGGGTCCGCGATGCCCACAACGGCGGCCTCGCGCACAGCGGGATGCTGGTAGAGCACATCCTCCACGTCGCGCGGCCAGACCTTGTAGCCGGAGACGATAATCATGTCCTTCTTGCGATCCACGATATAGAACCAGCCATCCTGGTCCATCTTCGCGACATCGCCCGTGTGCAGATAGCCGTCCTGGATAGCGTGAGCCGTCTCCTCCGGCTTATTCCAGTAGCCCGCCACCACCTGCGGCCCCTTCGTAATCAGCTCACCAACCTCGCCGACTGGCAGTTCGTCGCCAGTCGCTACGTCGATGATCTTGCAGACGGTATTGGGTATGGGGACGCCGACGGAGAGCGCGCCCGAATCGGCATCGACCGGCGGGTGCATGCCCATGGGGGTCGCGTGCGAAGGCGAGGTCGTTTCCGTCAGGCCATAGATGTTGTAAATGTAGATGCCGGTCACCTTCTCAAAATTTTCGACGATCGACGGTGAGACGGGCGCGCCGCCACTGAGCGTCTTCTTCAGGCTGGAGAGGTCATAGTTCTTCAGCGTGGGAAAGTTCATGAGCGCGGTAAAGACGGTGATCGCGGCCACCGTGAAGCTGCCGCGCCAGCGCTCCGTCAGACTGAGCATCGTCGCGGCATCGAAGCGATAGAACATAATAATGGGCATGCCTGCCAGGGCAGCGACCGCGATATGGGCAATCAGCCCGGTGATGTGGAAGAATGGAGCCACGCCGATGACGACATCATCTTTCGTGAGCTGTACCCAATCTCTATAGAAGGTGGCGTTGAAAACGATGTTGCCGTGGGTGTTCATCGCGCCCTTTGGCTTGCCCGTTGTGCCGGAGGTATAGGCGAGAAAGCCGACATCCGCGAGTGTGAGGTGGGGAAGCTCAATAGTAGCTCCGGCGAATTGAGTGAGCAGATCCTGCAGGTCCAGCGTCTCGGTGAAGCGTTGCTTGCTGGAAGCGGCTAGCAGCTGCGGGGGCGTGTCTCCCGCGTAGTCCAGCTCGCTGGTCGTGACGACGAATTGCACCTGCGTATTGGGAACCGCCGCGTGTGCGACTGAGGCGTACAGCGACTCCAGGCAGATCAGTCCTCTGGCTCCCGAGTCGTTGAGGTGATACTCCAGTTCTTGCTGCTTGAACATGGGATTACAAAGAACGACGATGCCGCCCGCCTTCCAGATGGCGTACAGCCCGATCAGAAACTGCGGAATGTTCTGCAGGTAAAGAGCTACGCGCTCACCTGCGACCACTCCATGCGCCCGTAGCGCGGCGGCCAGGGCGCTACTCTTCTGGTCCAGATCCCCATACGTTATCGCCTGGTTAAAGTAGTAGATAGCGGGCTGGTCGGGCATGGCCTTGACGGTGGTCAGGAACATATCCAGACCGTTTGCCGAGCGTGGCGTCAGCTCCGGGGGAATGTAGCTGGGATAGAGCTTGAGCCACGGATAGCTCTGAGCACCCGTTGGAGGTGCTTCCCTGTTTTCTGCCATTGTAAGTCTCCTTCCCATTGAGCGAACAGTCGGCTCTCCGCTTCACAAGCGAGACGAGGAGAGCCGACTGCACAGTCGCATCGGTGCGTCTACTTGATCGCAATAGGATTGACGGGAGCGCCGGTGGCGTTCTTGAACTTGAGCGGCGCGCCAGCGTACAGGAACGTGTACTGCTTATCTTCAGCGCAAGAGGTACCCAGATCTTCAAGGTCACAGATCTCGTTGAGCGCGACGCCGAGGTTGCGCATCAGGGCCGCGTGCAGGGGGAGCAAGATGCCCGTCTCCTTATGCACCGTTGTCTCATTGGCGATAGTATCGGTACAGAGCGCGGGAATCTCCATCTCGTAGAACCACTGCACGAGTTCCTTGCTATAGGTGAGGCCCGGCTCGACAAAGGCTCCCTCGTAAAATTTAGCGGAACCCTCCGTGAAGAAGCGCGTCAGGAAGGCCGTTCTGAGGACGAGAATGTCGTGCTTCTCGATCGTCACGCCCTGCTTTTTGGCAATGTCGAGCAGATCGGGCAGGTTGAGCACCTCGCCCTTGTCCATAGCATCGACGCCGCGATAGCGGGCGGCGTCGAGAAAGATACCGCGTCCAACGATGCCGCGCTGGGCGAGGGGGTAGACGCTGTCCTTTTCCATGCCGCCCATCGTGGTCATAGCATCGTAGCCATTCCAGATCTTATCGTCGTACCAGGTATGGCCCAGGGCGTCGTACTGGGTAGAGCCTTGCAGGAACATAACTACGAAGTCGTCGGCGTACTCGAGTCCTCCTTTCATGGCTGCCAGCTTACCACTGGCATAGTGGCCCTTATCCTGCGTCATCAGCCGCTGGGCCGGAGTGCGCCCCGGCCAGACGGGATCGCCGCCCTTGTTGCCGATGGCCATGCCCAGGGTGATAACTTTCCCCTGTTTCACGCTCTGAACGCCGCGTAGAACCTCGGCGGGCGTCAAAAAATTGAGTGATCCAAGCTCGTCGTTGGGTCCCCAGCGCCCCCAGTTGGTTGGCGCATCGGCGAGGAGGTCGTGCAATGATGTCTGCCCTGTCGTTACCTGATCGGTCATGGTGAGTCGCTCCTTTCAACTAGATCAATAGAGTAGAAAAGCCTGTGCTCTATAGATGGTCCCGCTTCTTCACGGAACCGGAGAGGATTTCAGCATTGATGAAGACTCAGCGTAAAGGGGACAAAGGCACGAAAGCAATGACATACGCAGGCGGAAGCGTATGGACGGAAACAGCATTGTACGGTGACGCTTGACGGCTGTGTTTCGCCGCTCCGTTGAAATAATCCTACAAAGGGGGTTATAGCATAAAAAATTGGCTTTGTGTAGTGGCTGTGAGGGGTAGTTTTCGGAGTGAGGAAAAACATCCTTACTCTCCACTATGATTACAGGGATTGCAAAGCAGGCGAGAGTACTGTAAACTCTACCCTATCCTGACATTGGAAGGAAGCAAGCCCGTGCTGAAGAACAGACACTTTCTGAAATTGGATGACCACACGCAGGAGGAGATCGGCTACCTGCTGGACCTTGCCGCCGAGTTGAAGGCGGCGAAGTATGCCGGAGCGGAGAATCCACGGCTCAAAGGCAAGCAAATCGTCCTTATTTTTGAGAAGGACTCGACGCGCACCCGCAACGCCTTCGAGGTCGCCGCCTCCGATCAGGGCGCGCATGTGACCTATATCGGTGCCAGCGGCTCGCATATGGGATCGACGGAATCGATCAAGGACACGGCGCGCGTGCTGGGTCGCCTCTATAATGGCATCGCATTTCGCGGACTCAAGCAGACGCAAGTCGAGGAATTGGCGCGCTACGCCGGCGTCCCCGTGTGGAACGGGCTGACCAACGAGGGCCACCCGACACAGGTGTTGGCCGACTTCCTCACGATGCGCGAACACCTGCACAAGCCCCTTTCCCAGACCACGTTCTGCTTCCTCGGCGATGTCGGCCACAACATGGGCGACTCTCTGCTGATAGGCGCAGCCATCATGGGCATGGATATCCGCCTGGCAGGTCCCCAGCAGACATGGCCGGGACAAGAGCGGGTGGACCAGGTGCGCGCGGTCGCTCAGGCCAGTGGGGCGAGTGTGACGCTGACCGAAGATGTCGATGCAGCGGTCAAGGGATGCGACGTGCTCTACACCGATGTCTGGGTCTCGATGGGCGAACTGTTCGATCTGTGGAGCGAGCGCATCAAACTCATGCAACCCTACCGCGTGACCGCTGAACTCATGGCGAAAACGGGCAATCCCGAGACGAAGTTTATGCACTGCCTGCCCGCGCTCCACAACACGGAGACGAACGTGGGCAAGCAGCTCTACGAGCAATATGGCCTGGACGGCCTGGAAGTCACCGACGAGGTCTTCGAGTCCCGCGCCTCCATTGTCTTCGATCAGGCCGAGAACCGCATGCACACCACCAAGGCGCTACTGGTCGCCACGCTGGCGCACTAAGTGCGGGAGCTTCCAGAACGGCAGCCCCTTGACAAACAGGCCGTATTCTGGTTATCGTTAAAAGAGAAGGAGATGCTCTGGTTGTAGAACTTAGCAAGAAATTTAAAATAGGTGTAGTTGGATAAAAAGCGAGAGATACATTCAGAAGTTCTTCAAGTGACATGACGCTCTTAAGCCGATGAAAGGACCAGAATACGTTGAAGGTTGCTTATATTTTTAGTACGACCGGGCACACGGTGAGCTACAAACTAGGGAAGATGATACTACCACAACTGGAAGAGAAGCGCCACGGGGCCGAAGTGGTAGGCATGTTCTTTTTTGACGATAATACCTACGCGCTGCGCAAGGGCGATCCGCTTGGCGAGCGCCTGAGCAAGGTCGCAGCCGAACAGGGCATCCTGTTGATGCTGTGCGATCAGTGCGCGAACGAGCGCGGGTTGGCAACGCCTGACGAGAACGGCGGCTATCGGGCCGTCGGCACCGTCGAAGGTGTGCATGTGGGCTGCTTCCCTGATCTCTATGGGGCGCTCTCCGGCAATCCGCCCGATCAGGTCATCACGCTGTAAGTGACCTTGAGCGCAACAGGCTGAGAAAGATTTAGTATGAAACAATTGTATGCGAATAAATGGTACTGGTACCTGGGAGCGCTGCTCTGTGTGGGACTCAGCGTCTACTGGTTTGTTACCTTTACCTCCAGCCACAATAACGTGGACCTGTTCATAGGCATAGTCACGTTGGGCATTGCAGGGTCCGCCGTCTGGCGCGCCCTGCATCCCACGGTGGAGCAAGAGCCATCCGATAGCACGCGCTCATAAGCGATCGGTAAACGCCATCGTCAGTCGCAGTTAAGAGGCTCGTCACTTAACAGCAACTGACGTATTAATTAGGAATGGGATATGCCCCCATACGGTTCCTTCAAAGGTAGGTTTTTGAAGAAGCAAGGCAGTTGAGATGTGTACAGCTTTTCAGCATGCACCTTTACTCTCCTCCATCAATCTTTCCAACTCGATTTTTATAGGTCTTAAAATCAGGATAGACGTACACATTGCTCTCGCCTATCGTTATTTCCTGCACATCAAGGACAGAACTGGACAGAGCCAGCGGAGTATCCTTCAGCAGTTTGTTGTATAACGACTGAATTGGATGCGCATCTTCAGCACCAAAGGACTCTTCATTCACCAACCGTAATACCTGGGGCCATGTTCCCCATGCAGCACGTCGGTCAAACTCGGGTCCCTCAAAAAAATGTGCGAGATAGCGTCCAAGCACAAAAATGTACGTTTTTTGCACCTTCAAATGCTTCACTTGCTTGAGATCCAGACGCGTGAGCAATGCATTGGCCCCATTGCGCTTCAGCCATTGCACCCAGGCCAACACCTGTTTACCCGCGTTATAAAAGTAGTCCCGCTGCCTCATCCGCTCCTGGCGCGAATAAGCGAAAGGGTCTTGAGATTTGAGTTCAAACAGGGCCAGTGCTCCTGTCTTGCGATCAAAAATGAGGGCATCTACATCCGTCGTCAGGTCGCCCTGCACACCTCTTAGTTCTATACTGTCAGTACTTTTCACAAAGCGCTTGTCCGAGAAAAGTTGATACAGGTCTTGCCGAAAGACCTTTTCATGCAGGTGAGCTGCCGTATGGTACTCGTATGAGTACTGCCGCTTCAGTTCCCGTGTGAGAAAAAGGAAAGGTTCGCTCAGCAGCCCCGTTAACGACCATACAAGATGCTGCTCATCAAGATGAAGCAACGGAGGTGCAGGTGTACTCGCTCCAGAACAGTGATAGGAGACATTTTCATGAGAAAGGCTATACGTGTCTACAACACGACGAATAGTTGCACCATCAACTCCAAGCGTTTCAGAGAGAGCCTCGATCAGTGAAGCATGAGGCGTAGCTAACAAAGCTCTCAGGGTACATGAAGGGTGCCGCACAATAAATGCGCTGCACAGGTCGAGATGCTTCAAAGCCCAGCCAATGAGAACAGCCAGGACATTTCTATACAGTTCAACCGTGCAACCACCAATCACAGTTTGAGCAGGATACAGAAAGTGACAGGCCATTCCCTTTACTCGCAACATGCCCAGGCGAATATAATAGTCGTCAATCTCTTGCGTCGTTCTGTATACGCTCACATCTGCTTGCCATTGACTGGCAAATGCGTCTAGCTGTTGCTGGATAGACACTTTTTCTCCAGCTAGTTCCTGCATCTCGCGCTCGTAGGTTTTGGCAAGCGCATTCGTCCACCATGCAATGTCTTCGCGCTCTCTCCACTCAGTAGGCATTCTCTTGCTGGCTATCCAGACAGAGAAATCCTTCTGTTCTCCCTGTTGCATCCTCATGAAGCCAGTCTCACAATGCGCGAGAACTTGCTCACCTGCTGTCAGGCGCTCACACTCCAGCAATACTTGATCGGCCCAGGCATCGAGTGTACTATCAGCAACAAGAGGAGAAACATATGAGGACTCAGTGGCATTGCCAAAACAGAACTGTAATGCCTTATGCCAACCTGAAGAGTACAGGTACGCGTTATGCGCAGTAACCCTCGTAGCAGCATTCAACGTATCCTGTAACTTGAGGTAATGCCAATCTCTAGCTCTTGTAAGAGCAACGACAGCACTGCCCCTGGAGGCGGGAAAAGTCTGGCGAATGCGCTCCTGCTGTCCATCTATCAATTGACAGAGTTGCTCTTGTTTGGAAAGTGGACTCATCTTCGATCCTTTATGCGTGCTATTCCCAACGCGAAGCGCAACGATAAACGCTTCTACATCAAGAAAGGTAACAGCCAGCCAGGACCAAGAATAGCGTATATTCTCGGCCTACAACAGAAATCATTTCCTACTGACGTTACCTGGCACACTGGCGAAGTCATGAGACCTATTTACCTCCTGAGGATTTCAATGAGACTGTATCACGAATAGTCTGAGAAGAGCAAGTAGGGTCTCTCATTACACCCTCACTCCGCTTGTAGTCAAAGACGAGGGCGTAATGAGAGGCCCCATGAGCACCAGCAGCGCTACACAGCCTCCTCCAGCAGAGTGCGACCAGTAAACTGGCTGTTATACAGATCGGCGTAGAAGCCATTCTTCGCCAGCAGTTCTTCGTGCGTGCCCTGCTCGATGATGCTGCCGTGATTCATGACCAGGATCAGGTCGGCGTCGCGAATAGTCGAGAGGCGGTGCGCGATGACAAAGCTTGTGCGCCCCTTCATCAACTCATTCATCGCCTTTTGAATGAGCAGCTCTGTTCTTGTATCGACGCTACTCGTCGCCTCGTCGAGAATAAGGATCTCAGGATCGGCCAGAACCGCGCGCGCGATGGTCAGGAGCTGCTTCTGGCCTTGCGAGAGGTTGCTCGCCTCCTGATTCAGGACCGTGTTATAGCTATCGGGCAGCGTGCGGATAAAGTGATCGGCCTGGGCTGTTTTTGCCGCCTGCACGATCTCTTCCTCCGTAGCGCCCTCGCGACCATAGGCGATATTGTCGCGGATCGTTCCGTTGAAGAGCCAGGTATCCTGCAACACCATGCCGAACATCCTGTGCAGGTTACCGCGCCTAAGATCTCTGATATCCACCCCGTCAACCAGGATCGCCCCGCCATTCACATCGTAGAAACGCATCAGCAGGTTGACCAGGGTCGTCTTGCCTGCTCCGGTCGGTCCGACGATCGCGGTGGTATGGCCGGGCCTGACATCGATATTCATATCTTCGATCAGCGGCACATCCTGTTTATAGCCAAACTTCACATGCTCAAACCGGACCGCGCCCTCGGGATGCTCGATTACCTTGGCATCGGTCTCTTCCGCGATCTCTTCCGGCTCGTCCAGCAGTTCGAAGACGCGCTCAGCTGAGGCGATGGTCGACTGGATAATATTCGTGATATTGGCGAGCTGGGTGATTGGCTGCGTGAACTGGCGCGCATATTGGAGGAACGCCTGCACATCGCCGATATTGATCGCCCCACGCGTCACCATGATGCCGCCGATAACACTCACAAAGACATAACCCAGGTTGCCGATCGACATCATTAGCGGCATGATGACGCCGGAGACGAACTGCGCCCGCCAGCCCGCTTCGTACAACTTATCATTCAGCTTATTGAATTCTTCGATGGAGTTGTGCTCGCGCCCGAAAGCCTTGACGATCTTATGGCCCGTGTACATCTCCTCCACGTGGCCGTTGAGTTCACCGAGGGAGCGCTGCTGCTGCGCGAAGTAGCGCTGCGAGCGTTTCGCGATACCCACCGTGACGACCAGACTGAGCGGAAGGGTGATCAACACGACCAGGGACAGCAAGGGACTGATTGTTAGCATCAGGATGATCACACCAATAAGCGTGACCGCTGAGATGATCAACTGCGTCAGGCTCTGCTGCAAGGTGGTGCTGATATTGTCCATGTCGTTGACGGCGCGGCTGAGAATCTCGCCATGCGTGCGCGAGTCGAAGAACTTCAGTGGCAGGCGCGCAAGCTTCGCCTCTACCTCTTCGCGCAATTTATAGACCGTTCTCTGCGCCACACCCGCCATAATATATTGTTGCATATAGGTGAAGACCGAGCTGATTATATACAGCCCAGCCAGGATCAGCAGGATGTGGCCGATATAATTGAAGTCGATCTTTGCGCCTGGCACGCCTCTGAACCTGGCAACCAGGCCCTCGAAGAGCTTCGTCGTCGCCAGCCCCAGAATTTTTGGACCGACGATATTGAAAGCTGTGCCGATCACCGCCGTCACCAGTACGGCGATCAGGCGGTATTTCTGTGGCAGAAAGTAGCCAAGGAACCTTTTGAGCGTGCCGCGAAAGTCCTTCGCCTTCTGCACCGGCATGCCCATCGCGCCTCTGCCCATCGGCCCCATCGGAGGTGGACCAGCGGGTCTCGGGTCTCTACGCTCTACACTCATGCTATTTCCTCCAATGAAAGCTGTGACGAGACGATCTCGCGATAGACCGTGCTGGTCTCCATAAGTTCGCGGTGATTGCCGATACCGGCGATACGCCCCTCATCCAGGACGATGATCTGGTCCGCGTCCATGACGGTTCCTACCCTCTGGGCCACGATGAAAACGGTCGCGTTGGTGGTCTCTTTTTTGAGTGCGGCGCGCAAGCGAGCGTCGGTCTTAAAGTCGAGCGCGGAGAAGCTATCGTCGAATACGTAGATCTCCGGCCTTCTCACCAGGGCACGGGCGATGGACAGGCGCTGCTTCTGACCGCCTGAGACATTTGTGCCGCCCTGGGCAATGACAGAATCCAGGCCGTCCTTCATCTCCGAGATAAACTCGGTCGCCTGCGCCACGTCAGCCGCGTGGCGAATCTCTTCCTCCGTCGCATCCTCTTTGCCGTAGCGGATATTGTCCGCGATGGTACCAGAGAAGAGCACGGCCTTCTGCGGCACAAAGCCGGTCTTGGCGCGCAGATCTTCCTGCGTCATCGTGCGCACATCTACGCCGTCAACGCGGATTGTGCCGCTATCGATATCGTAGAAGCGCGGAATCAGGCTGACCAGCGTCGATTTGCCCGAGCCGGTGCCGCCGATAATCGCCGTTACCTCGCCTGGACGCGCGCTAAACGAGATATTGGAGATAGCAGGCTCTTCCGCGCCTGGATAGCTGAAGGTGACATTCTCGAACTCGACGTAGCCGCGCTCCGCGTTCGCCTCTTCTGGCGCGTCGGGATCGTTGATCTCAGGCTCCATCGCCAGTACCTCGTTGATGCGGGTGGCGGAGGCGGAGGCGCGTGGCAACATGATAAACATCATCGAGAGCATCAACATGGCGAACAGAATCTGCATCGCATATTGCAGGAACGCGATTAACGCGCCAATCTGCATATCACCATTGTTAATACGGATACTGCCGAACCACAGAATGGCGACGGTCGAAATGTTGAGGACCAGCATCATGATCGGCATCAGGCCCGCGACGATTCTATTGACGCGGATAGCGGTATCGGTCAGATCGAGGTTCGCATCGTCGAAGCGCCTTCGCTCATGATTGATGCGGTCAAATGCGCGAATGACGCGCACGCCGGTCAGCCCCTCGTCCAGGATAAGGTTGAGCTTATCAATTTTCTTCTGCATGACCTGGAAGAGCGGAATCGCCCGCATCATAATCAAGAGAATGGCGATGACCAGGATCGGGACAGCAGCGACGAGTACCCAGGCGAGTGTGGCGTCCTGGGAGATTGCCAGAATGATACCGCCGATCGCCATCAGCGGCGCGCTGATCATCATATTGAGAATAATAACCAGGACGAGCTGTACCTGCGTGGTATCGTTCGTCGTTCTTGTTATCATTGAAGCGGTGCCCATTTTGTCGAACTCGTGCAGCGAGAAGTTTTCCACGTGGGTAAACAGCTTGCCACGTATGAGACGACCGAAGCCGATAGCGATTCTAGCGGCAAAGTAGCTACTGATGATAGCAGCGACGGTGCCCACGACGGTCACTGCCAACATGAGGCCGCCGATGCGCAGGATATAGTTAGTATCCCCCTTCACAATCCCGTTGTCTACAATATCCGCCATAAGGGTCGGAAGGTAGAGGTTCGCCAGGGATTGGATAAAGACAAGCAGGAAAACCAGCGCGATCAGCGCTCGATATGGCTTTAAAAAGCGGAACAGTCGTATCATGCTTCTTCTTCTCCGTTCCAGTAAGCATTCTGTACGTTTTTTTCATTATAATAGCGAAACATCCTGGTCAAAAGTTCGGCAAGCTGGTTGCTCTGCTCCTCGCCCAGGTAATCTATTAAGCCATGAATGGAGGCAGAAAAGGCATCCGCCGCCTGCTGAGTGACCTTCTCGCCCTTCTCAGTTAGCGTGATGCCAACGGCGCGCCGATCTACGGGATCGGTGTTGCGTTCAATGAGTCCATTCGCCTCAAGGCCCTTAATCAACTGGGTAACGGTCGGCGAGGTGACGTGCAGCTGTTTGCTGATCTCCGAAATCTTCATTTCAGGGGTGTCTGCGTTCAGCCCCCTTTTGATACAGAACAGCACACGTATCTCACTCGGTTTGCACCCCGCCACTGATTGTTTATGCCACTCGGCCTTGTTGAATTGCATAAACGAGCGCAATAGCTTTTGCGCGGTTGGATTGGTAGAAATCTCCATCGGTTCCTCCCTACTATAGGGTAGGTGTATAATTACGTTAGTATATAATTAGTTAGGCAACCTAATTATAATACA
>Ga0209839_10000225_pt1 | contig 28712 bp, 19 predicted proteins | sample OrgsoiDNA2013050_FD_185800 | JGI IMG/M metagenome (GOLD analysis project Ga0209839, IMG submission 185800) | Permafrost soil microbial communities from the Arctic, to analyse light accelerated degradation of dissolved organic matter (DOM) -... | ecosystem: Environmental > Terrestrial > Soil >... | reverse complement strand
CCACCGTTCCGCTGAAGTATTGATATCCGTTCTGGCCGCTCTGCATCACCGGCGTCTCGAAGCTGCCGTTGACGATCGCCGGCGGAGGTGGCGTGGTGGTGATGGTGATGGCAAAGCTCTGCGTCGCGTTGGGTGCGACACCGTTGCTGGCGGTGATCACGCCGTTGAAGGTGCCGGCGCCGGTCGGCGTGCCGCTGAGCAGACCCGCGGCATTGAGCGTCAGCCCGGGCGGCAGCGCGCCGCTGCTGAGGCTGAACGTAGGCGCCGGAAACCCGCTCGCCGTCACCGCAAAGCTGTAGACCGTTCCAACGCTTCCATTCGGCAGCGTGCCACTGGTGATCGTCGGCGGAGTGTTCGCCGCAACGACGCTGAAGCTCCGATCGACATTGGCCGCTGCGGCAAAATTGGCATTGCCTGCCTGCGATGCACGAATCGTGCAGGTCCCCAACGCGATCAGCGTCACCGAATTGCCGCTCACGGTGCAGACCGGGATCGTCAGCGACGAGAAACTGACCGGCAGGCCCGACGATGCGGTGGCGCTCACCGTGAACGGAGGCGTCCCCAATGTCACGTTGCCCAGCGCACCGAAGGTGATGGTCTGCGCACTCGTCGCGATGCCGATCAGGAAGCTCTGCTGCGCATCCGGCGGCACGCCGTTGCTCGCAGTAATCACGCCGCTGAAGGTGCCAGCGGTGGTCGGCGTGCCGCTGATCAGTCCCGAGCTGGCGTTGAGCGTCAGACCCGACGGCAGGTTGGCGCCGCTGACGGCAAATGTCGGCGCCGGAGTACCGCTCGCCGTGACGCTGAATGCATATGCGGTCGCCACCGTTCCATTGGAAACGGTGCCGCTGGTAAATGCCGGCGACTGTCTCGCGGCGGTGGCGACGTAGTCCTGCGCCGGCTGATCGCTTTGCACATTGCTGTAGCTACGCGAAGCCGGGACGAACGTATCGCCTGCCAAAGCAGGAGTAACGCTTCCCGACCAGCCCGCCGGAGCGGTGCAGCCGTAATGGCCCGCGGCATCGGTGGATGTGCAATCGACTCCTCCGGTAGCAGCGAGGCTGACGCCCGGCAGCGCCGTGCCCGCCAGGGTGACGGTGCCGCTCACCTGATACGTGACTGCCGGCGGCGCCAGGTACCAGCGCTGCTCGGCCTCGAGCAGCCATTTGTCGACGCCGACTTCGTACACATCCAGGTTGACGCTGGTCACTGTTTCGAGCGCGTTGCCCGCGGCGACGAGTTGCGCGATCGCGTTTTCATACTGGCCGGCCGCAAACATGCCCGGCACGCTCTGCAACAAGGTGACGGCGCCATCGCGCGCCGCGCGGTCGTTGCTGTTTGCGATAGTCAGGCCGAGGAGGTCGCTGACCAGCGGTGGTCCGAAATGATCTGACGCGTCGACCGCGATCGGATAGGTGAACGTGCCAACGGGCGTCGGATTTGCGCTCGGCCCCTTGACGACCGTCGTCTGCAGCGTGAGCTGGCCCGAAGCGATCGGCATGCGCAAGCCGAGTACCAGCGGCGTCGTGCGACCTGCGGCAAGCGTGAAGTGCCAATTGACCTGAGTCGCCGTTGCGGTTGTCGGCGCCGGCGAGGTGTCGGCAACGGTGGCGCCGGGCGGCAACGTAGTGGTGACATCGACCTCTACGTCCACGGACTGATTCTGGATCGTCGTAGTGAGCGGAACATACGCGGCGCCAACGACAGGATCGAACGGTGCCGGGATCAATCCGCCAAAAAGCTGCACGATGAAACCATGCAAGGCCTGCTCGGAGGCGGGCTGTTGCAGCGTGCCGATGAGATCGAACGCAGCGACCACGCCGTGACCCTGGCCGTAGTGATTCGAAACGATCGCCGGTGCGCTTCCCGCGGACGGGAACGTCGCCAGCACTTGTCCGCCGTTCAAGCTCAGCGATTCCGCCTCGCCGGTTGTCGGCACGTTGCCGGGCGCGCCGGCGGGCAGAACGGGCAGATTGTTGCCGAGGCTCGCGCCGGCAAGCGACACGCCGGTGGCTTCGTCGAGCATCGCGTTGCCTGCGGTTCGCGGCCCGTCGATGATGACGCTGCCACCGCGGAATGCGCTTTCGCGCACCTCTTGCGCCAGCGTTCCCGTCAGCTTCGAGGCGCCGCCGCTGATCCATGTGGTGTTGAAGCGCCCCGAGCGGAACGCGGTGCGGAAGCTTTCGGTATCGGTCACGACTACGGCTGCGAGGCCAAGGCCAGCGAGATAGTTCGCGACAAAGGCCGCGTGCGCGCTGACGCACGCCGGATCCTCGTTGCCGGTGACAGTCGAGCACGACGCCAGGACAAGGATGCGCTCGGCCGCGAGCACCGACTGCGTCACGGTGAGTGAAGCAGCATCGGGATTGAGCGTCACGCTCGCAGCGTTATTGCCCAGGTTCGGGTCGGTGACCAGAGACGAAACATTCACCGAGTTGACGATCGGCGCCGCGGCCGACGCGACCTTCGCGGTGAGGATCAGTGTGGCCGTCGCGTTCCTGGCAAGATCGCCGATGCTCCACACCCCAGACACGCTGTCGTAGGTTCCGGGGCTGCCGGTTGCGCTGACAAAGGTGAGTCCGGCCGGCAGCGCGTCGATCGCCCTGACGTTCGTCGCAGTATCGGGGCCCGCATTGGAGGCCGCGACAGTGAAGACGACGTTGCTGCCGGCGGGGACCGTGGTCGCGCTCGCTGACATCGTGATCCCGAGATCCGCCTGTTGCGGCGGCGCCGTCGTTGCGATGCGTTTGGCGAATAGGTATCCCGTGCCGTTCGACCCGGCACCGAGCGTGATAGCCGCGATGCTGTCGCCGGAAGCGCTGCCGCCGACCGAGCCGACGGCCAGCGTTCCATCGACGTAACCCGCCACGGGCGCGACCTTGAGGCTGTAAGTGCCCGGCTGCAGCTGGATAAAGCTGAACGAACCGTCCGGGCCGCTGTAGCCGGTCGTGCTGACCCCGGCGCCGTGATCGTCGGTGCCGCTCAGCGTGATTGCGATAGCGCCGATACCCGTGTCGCCGGCGTCCTTCACGCCATTATTGTTGGCATCGGCGTAAATGAATCCGGCCAGCGACGCTGCGCCGCCGCTGGTGAAGCTGAGCGTGTAGCTCCCGGTCGTATTGACGTCGAAAACGTTGATGAAGTAAGACCACGTCAGGTCGGCGTTGCGCTTTTTCGACAACCAGACGTTCTCGGGCGGAAGGACTTTGCCATCGGAGCGCAGCACTTGCCCCGGCGCCATCTGACCGCCGAACGGGTCGGTGACTTTGGCGTAGGCCAGTCCGATCGTCGCCGGGAAGCCCAGGCTGTAGTTTCCGCCGGAGACGGCGTGCAGCTGGGCACTGGCGGACTGATCGGTGACCGCCGAATCCGTACCCTCGGACTCATAGACGCGAAGCACGCTGCCGTCGAGCGCGAGAAAGTCGCGCACGTTGTCCCGGCCCGGCAGATCGACTTTGACGTCGTGGACGAGCAAGTGCGTGTTCACGCCTTGAATAAGCGACGTCAATGCGCCGCCGAGGCTGTCGGCGTGGGTGTACGACGCCTGCAGATCGGTGAATCGGCCCGAGAGCGTCGTCACCATGCTCCATCGCCCAACCTTCGAGGTTCCAGGGCCGATGTCGCCGAAATTGAGCAGCAGCGTCTTCGCCGCGAGTTGATCGTTGATGTAGCTGGACAGGATCTGGAAGGCGATCGCCAGCCCTTGCTGGTTGTCGACGATCCTCGGTTGCGCTGATTCGATTGCCGTATTCGCTGCCGTACCGCCGCCGACATTCTTGATCCGAACGCCCAGCGTGAATGGCACGGGCGGCTCGATCTCCGGCGTGAAGGCGTCGTCGGCGTAGACGTCGCTGGCGAGGAAATAGTCGAGCGCGAGCAGCGGCTGCGGCTTGACGGTGACGAAGTCAGGCGTGACGTTGACCGTCGAGGTCTGTCCGGAAAGGGAGTAGCTGAGCGTGGCGCCGATGAAGTAGAGCTTGCCCTGCGGCTGCGTTCCGCCCGCTCCGGCCGCCGGGATGATCAGCCAGTGGATATCGGCGGTCGTCTTCGGGCCGACGCTTCCCGTGCCGTCGATCGCGGCGATGCCGCTCAGCGTGTCGATGCGAAGGAAAAACGACGCGGTCGTACTGTTGGGATCGGTCGTCGCGATAACGTTGTTGCCCGCCTGATCCTGGAACGTCAGGTTGACGCCGACGTTTTGAATCGCCGAGCCATCGAGCCCGTTGGTGATGCGCATGTGGGCGTCGAACGCCTGCCGCTCGAGCGAGAGCTTCTGCTGGATCTCGATCTTGACTTGCGCACACAGCGCGTCTTGCGCGATTGCGCGGGAGGAAAGCATCGCGGCAGCCGCGCACAGCAGGGCAGCCGCGCCGAGCCGGCACAGCACCGAATGCGGATGATTCCGCCGCGCCGGCATCGACAAACGCACCCCCCAAGGCCCTCTTACCGGCTGCACGTATCGTGCACTTTGCGCACGAATTCCCCAGCGCCGCCGCCTGCGTTCCGCGTCAACGGACCGCCCGACACTAGCGTGTACGCCGCGCGCCCGCAATGGATTTGAAGTCGTAGGACAAATCCGGAACGGTGCTTTTATTCCAACGTCATTGCTCGCTGCGGGCGCTGGCTGGAGGATCGGGATAAGATAGGAAAAAAATCGGCACCGATTCGCGCCGGGAGCCGCAACGGTGCCGACCGGAAGGAAGCAATATGGCGAAGACTCGAACCCTGGCTGATTACGAAAAGCTCAAGGCAATTGCGAATGCCGAGCTGGCGCGGATCCCGGAGTGCGCCGGATATGCGGTCGGCATCGTCGCCCATTTGCCGGACGAAACCGGTTGCAACTGGGATATCAAGGTGACGCGCAAGGGTCTGAATCGGCGCGGGGCCTCGATGCTGCGCGAAGCCATCCTGCTGTTGCGCGGCCGCTACAATCTGCGCGCGGCCAGCGCCTGAGGCCCGCCGCTTTCCCCGGCGCCAAGCGCGCCGGCGTCATGGCAAAGCAATCGCGTGCCACGACGAAGGCCGGCATGGCAACAAGTCTCTCGCTTTTGTCGCTCGGACGCAGGAATACGGTGGAATGACACGTTGCCACAGGGTCCGGTGGGCGCTCCGGCGCCAATTTCCGCGCATTATTTTTCGTCTCGGCCCCTGTAGCGCACAACAGCCGCGATACAATCCCTCAAAATCAGCCTCTGCCCGGCATGACTTTCTCCGGCCGCTTTTTGATCGCAAACCGACATCCGTCCGTGCGCATGAACGTAACGATTCGTGGCACTTGCCCCGCCTTCGACTTGGACCGGCAGAATCGCTCGATCTCCTTTGCCGGTATCCTATCTCGGATGCGGGCACCCATTTCGACATCGCCCTGTCGATCGGCATTGTGCGTACCCGTACGCTTGGCTTCTCCAAAGGACGCATTCGTCATTGAACTGAATGTCGGGATGCCGACTCGGCGACGTCCACTGTGCCGTACAAGCGCCAAAAGCGCGGTGTCATTTTGTTGATGACGCCGTCATTCATCGCAGGTAAGATTTCCTGCGGCAAAAAACAAAACAGCAAATCCAGAAACGGCAGAAGAAATTTTGCCAACTGCGCGCGACTCGACGTTAGATCGAGGCCGCAAATGGTGAAGCTGAACTACAGGTAGTGTTCGATGCGCGGTGTCGCGGACACCAGCAAGTGTTTGCGGGTCGGCAGGTCGATCTTCCCAGGGAGCTTCAGAATGACAAGCGTGTTCGCGTCGATATCCAGCGGTCTAAGTGTAGTTTCCACCCGCCTTCGCATCGCCCTGCTCGAATTGAAGCCACGAAGCACACACAATGCGAATGTCGCGCGCACCTCCCGCCTTCGCAGCGCCGCGCGAGGAATCATCGCCGCGCTTGCCATGTTCGGGATGGTTTCCAGCTCACACGCCGTCATTACCACCTTTGCTACGTTCTTCGAGCGCGTGGGCGGCGCGGATTTCGTCTTCACCAACTCGTCGCCGACCAACGCGACCTTCAGCGTGGTCAGCAGCCCCATCTTCTTCAGCTATCTCAACATTCCCGGATTGCCGGCGGACCTGCAGGGTATTCAGAATGCGCACATCACGATCAATAGGACGACGACCATTCCCGCGACCTTGGCCAGCGGGACCGTGTCGCAGCCTTTCCCAGTAACCATCAATGCCATCACCATCACCCGTGATACGCCCGCAGCAGAAGGTTTCGGTACCAGGACTATTTTGTTGCAAGTGACCAACAACGGTACGATCGACGGCCTCAACGGCAGTACGTCGGGCAGCATCAATGCGGCCACGAGCACCGGCGAAACGGTCGTCTTCACCTCGGACTTCCTCAACTTCTCCAATACGATTGCGCGCGACCTCGCGATCGCACTGACCCAGGTCAACCCCGTGCTCGGCCTTTCCGGCCCGAGCGGCGCGGCCGGCACCTTCCTGAACAGCTTCACCGCGGTCGGCTCGGGCAATTTCAGCTCCGATCCGGTCCCCAACGCGAGCACGCCGACCATAGCAAAGAGCTTCAGCCCGAACTCGATCGTGGCGGGGGGAGTGTCGACCCTGACATTCACGCTGTCCAACGCCAACGGCGCGGCGGTCACCAATGTCAGCTTTACCGACACCTACCCTGCTTTCCTTTTCAACGCGACCCCGCCCACTGTCGTCAATACCTGCGGCGGAACGGTGTCGGGCGGGGCGGCCGGCGGAAATACGATTGGCCTATCCGGCGTCACGATCAACGCTAACAGTAGTTGTACGATCAGCGTCCACGTTACGTCCGCGCTGGTCAATTGCTACAACAACGTCTCCAGCGTGGTCAACTCCGATCAGGGCGCAGGCAACAGCGCATCCGCCGCCCTATGCGTCACCGCGGCAACGCCCGGCCTCACTACGCAGGCGTCGGCGAACATCACGCTCGGCGGCACGATCAGCGACACCGCGACCCTGAGCGGTGGCGTCAACCCGACGGGATCGATTACCTTCAGCCTGTTCGGCCCCAACGACGCGACGTGCGCGAACCCGGCGATTTTCACGTCGACGGTGCCGGTCAGTGGCAACGGAGCTTACCCATCGGGGCCGTTCACGCCCAACGCGGCGGGTACCTATCGATGGATCGCGAGCTACAGCGGCGACGCCAACAACAGCCCGGTCGCAAATGCGTGCAATGCCGCCAACGAGAGCGTAGTCGTAACGCAAGCGACGCCGAGCGTCGTCACTACCGCCTCCGCGGCAGTGGCTCTCGGCGGTGCAATCAGCGACAGCGCGGTCTTGAGCGGCGGCTTCAACCCGACTGGAACGATGCTGTTCAGGCTTTACGGTCCCAACGACGCGACGTGCACCGGCGCAATCATCTTTACGTCGACGATTCCGGTTGCCGGCAACGGTACCTACGGTTCCGGAAACTTTACCCCCGTCGCCGTGGGCACCTATCGATGGATCGCCAACTACAGTGGTGACGTCAACAACACCGCCACGGCAAACGCCTGTAACGGTGCGAACGAAAGCGTAGTCGTTGGCGTGGCCGCGCCGACCGTGGTCACGACCGCCTCGGCGGGAGTGGCGCTGGGCGCGGCGATCAGCGACAGCGCGGTCTTGAGTGGCGGGTTCAACCCGACCGGGACGATGCTGTTCAGGCTGTACGGTCCCAACGACGCGACGTGCACCGGCGCAATCATCTTCACGTCGACGATTCCGGTTGCCGGCAACGGTACCTACGGTTCCGGAAACTTCACGCCAGTATTGGCCGGCACCTACCGCTGGATCGCCAACTATAGCGGTGACGTCAACAACGCCGCCACGGCAAACGCCTGTAACGGCGCCAACGAAAGCGTGGTAGTCGGCCAATTCGCGCCGACCGTAGTCACGACCGCCTCGGCGGGCGTGCCGCTGGGCGCAGCGATCAGCGACAGCGCGGTCTTGGCCGGCGGCAGCAATCCGACCGGAACGATGCTGTTCAGGCTGTACGGCCCCAACGACGCGACGTGCACCGGCGCAATCATCTTCACGTCGACGATTCCGGTTGCCGGCAACGGTACCTACGGTTCCGGAAACTTTACCCCAGTCGCCGCGGGCACCTACCGCTGGATCGCCAACTATAGCGGTGACGTCAACAACGCCGCCACGGCAAATGCCTGCAATGGGGCGAACGAGAACGTAGTAGTTGGTCCGGCGGCGCCTGCGGTCGTCACCAACACTTCGCCTTCGGTGCCGCTCGGAAGTTCGATCAACGACACCGCGGTCTTGAGCGGGGCCGTCAATCCGACGGGGACGATCATCTTCAGATTGTTTGGACCCAACGATGCGACATGCACCGGCGCGGTGCTTTTCACGTCGACGGTAACGGTCAACGGTAACGGCAGCTATTCCTCCACATCTTTCACGCCTTTGTCGATCGGCACCTATCGCTGGATCGCCAACTACAGCGGTGACGCCAACAACGTGGCGACGGCAAATACCTGCAACGCCGCAAACGAGAACGTGGTCGTGACTGTTCCTCTGATAATTACACCGGTTCCCACCGTCAGCGACGCGGCGCTGCTGTTGCTGACGATGCTGTTGGGAATGTCGGGCTTGCTGGCGGTCAGTCGTGGTTCGAAGAAGCGGAACGGACTGCTGTCCTAAGCCCCGCGAAACGCACTAAGGTCGAGGGCCCGCAGTCTTGCGGTCCTTCTTTTTTGAGGGTCGCGTCGCGAGCCGCCCTCCCCTGACCGGCGCTATAGTTGCTGCTCCGGCACGAAGGGCGCGAGCAGCATGTTCTGCAGGCGCATCAAGGGCGCGTGTTCGGATGCGGCTGTGGCTGCACGTCAGGAAGTGCGTCGCATGCCGGCGATACGAGCGCCAGCTTGGCTTGATGCGCCAGGCGATGCGGCACTTTCGCGTGTAGCTTTCCGGGTCAGGAGCGCTGCGAAAGCTGGCCTTCGAGCCAATGATCGAGCGAGATCTTGCCCGGTCCGAACACGAGCACGACGAGAATCAGCACGCCCCACAGATAGTGATCCTTGACCGCGATATCGGTTAGAGAAGCGTACGACACGACGGCAACGATGTTGAAGAAGAACAGGACGAAGGCGCCGAAGCGCGTGGCCACGCCGAGCGTAAGGAGCAGCGGCACCGAAAGCTCGGTAGCCGTCCCCATCAGCGCTGCGATCCCCGGAGGCAGCACCGGCACGTGGTATTCGTCGGTAAAGAGCGCGACCGTGACGCTCCAGTCGTGAATTTTGGTGAGCCCCGACAGGAAGAACACCCGCGCGACATAGAGACGAAATCCCAGCAGCAGCAATGGTTGCAGCTTGTCGATCCGGCGCGTCGCCGTGCAATAGACCCCACCAAGGCGGCCGAAGAACGAATCCCGTGTGACAGCATTCATATTCTGTTTTCTGAATTGGGAAGGGCCGGCGCGCGAAACGCAACGATGGTCTGCCGGGCCACATAACGTTGCAGTGCCGCAGCAAGATCAAATTCGGGCGACATCGCCGCGCAGCGATTCGCAGCCTCGTCGAGCGAGCGACCGGCAGCAAGCGACGCAAGCAGCAGATGTTCTGTGCGCGAGATCCGTTCAATGACGATGCCTCCGACGTCAGACGGACGTCGCAGCACCAGGAGCGTGTCGCCGCCTTCGTCGAGATCGATGCGTTCTTCGGCATTGCCTCCGGGCTGGTTTGCCTGCCAGATATGGAGAATCGGGAACCTCGAGACGATCAATTGCGCCGATGGGTGCAAAGAGAAGCGCAGCTTGCCATGCAGTTCCGCGGGCACGCCGGCCAGTGCTGCGATGTCGAATGCCGCTGCGTCGCGAGCGATATTCGCCTGGTCGACAGCCCACTCGAGCCGAGCCACATCCGGCAAATACTTCAGATCGCGCGCCGGCTGGTATGCGCCGATGAATTGCGAAAAATCTGCGCCATAGCGGTTGATATCGCCACGCGTCGAGGGGTGGCCGCGAACGTAATTGTCAGATGCCGCATCGAAGAACGGCGCCCCGACCAGGCGCTTTATCACCGGGTAAGTGGCAGCTAGCGCTCGGCGGTAATTGCCGAGCACATTCGCGCGGTAAATGTCGATCCGCGCCTCGGGCTTCATCCCGCCGGCGACAATGCCAAGCGACGCCACCGCCGCCGCATCGCTGAAAACGGCGGCAGCCGAAAATGCACGCTGCAGTTCATGCAGCGATGGCATCGCAGGTCTCCAGGATGGTCTGCGCCAGTGCCGCCTCGTCGAGCAGAACCTCGAGCGACGGAATATCGGTGTCCCACTCGATCAGCGTCGGCTTGGGGCCGAAGCGTGCGATCGCGGCCCGGTACAACTCCCATACCGGCGGCGCGACGCGGGCGCCATGGGTATCGATGAGACAGCTCCCGCTTGGGTCGAATCCGGCGAGGTGTATCTCGGCCACGGCGTCGCCGGGGATTGCCGCGAGAAAGGCGTTCGCGTCGAAACCGTGATTGAACGCGTTGACGTAGACGTTGTTGACGTCGAAGAGCAGCTTGCAGCCGGTGCGTCGGGCGACGGCGGCGACGAATTCCCATTCGCTCATCGCATCATCGTCGAAGCGCACGTAGGCAGACACATTTTCGACCAGCAGCGCCCGCCGGAGAGCGCTTTGCACGGCGTCGACGCGTTCGCAAACGAGCGCCAGCGCTTCTTCGGTAAATGGCAGCGGAAGAAGCTCGTTGAGGTGCCGGCCGTCGACATGGCTCCAGCAAAGATGCTCCGACACCGCGCCCGGGTCGATCCGGGATACGAGATGCCTTAGCCGCGCCAGGTGCCCGGCATCGAGCGCATCGGCGGAGCCCAGCGATAATCCCACACCGTGCAGCGAAACAGGATAATCGCGACGGATGGCTTCCAAGGCCGCGATCGCCGGTCCTCCGTCGACAAAATAGTTTTCGCTGTGCACCTCCAGCCAGCCGATCGCGGGCCGCTCGGCACGGACACGCGCCACGTGCGGCGCGCGCAAGCCGATGCCGGCGGAAACGGGAAGCGCGGTGGAGGCAGACATCGGTGAGTCGTCCGTACTGAAAAAATGCGCCGGCGGGACAGCCGAAAGCGGTCGAGCGCCGGCGTGAGCGTCAGGCCTTGGCGATCAGGACTTCGGCGCGACGGTCTTGCCGCCGACCTTCTCGCACGTTCCCTTGGCCACGTATTTCCAGGAAATCGGATCGTTGTCGACCGTGCTTTGCCCGGCGCATGCGTGCTTGCCGGCGGCGCAATCGTTTTGTCCGGCCTTGGCGATGCCGAAGCATTTGTCTTTGCTGGCGTCCGGCGTTACCGGGGCAGCCGAGACCGAGGCCGCGAGGCCAAGCGCGAGCAAGCCCGCTACCGCCGCCTGAATCGTGGTTTGTTGCTTCATGAATGTCTCCTGACAGTTGAACGAAAAAAAGTTGAACGAAAGTGGTGCGAAAGACGGACGTTTTCGCCCATCTGGCCCTTTGGTCGCAGGGGCTCTCGCCACCTTACACTATTGGACATTGCGGTGACGCCGGGCGCAACGGTTCGGCAACGGTTCAAAGGCCGAAATTGCCGCTACTATTGGCCCATCTTCCCGAAATTCCAAGGTCATGCGATTCACCGTTGCCACGTTCAACATCCACAAGGGTTTCTCGCATCTCGGCCGGCGGATGGTCATTCACGAACTGCGCGAAAAGCTGCGCGGAATGGCGGCGGACATTCTGTTTCTGCAGGAGGTCCAGGGCGTCCATCGGCGCCACGCGGGCCGTTACCGGGATTGGCCATTGATGCCGCAACACGAGTTCATCGCGGACACGGTATGGCACGAGGTCGCGTACGGCAAGAACGCGACCACCCGCCACGGCCATCACGGCAACGCAGTGCTGTCGCGCTTTCCCATCATCGCGCATACCAACCAGGACATCTCGGCGCATGCATTCGAGAGCCGCGGACTCCTGCACTGCGTGATGGAACTCAAGCGCGGCATGCCTCACCTTCACTGCATCAACGTCCATCTCGGCCTGTTCGAGCGCGGCCGCCGCTGGCAGATTCATGCCCTGACCGAGCGCATCCGCGAGATGGTCCCGCTGGATGCGCCGCTGGTCATCGCCGGCGATTTCAACGATTGGCGGAGCAAGGCCGATCGGACGCTGCAGCAGGATCTGGGCGTCGTCGAGGTATTTTCCGCCGCGCGGGGGCGGCCGGCGCGGACCTTTCCTTCGGTGCTCCCCGTTTTCAGGCTGGACCGCATTTATGCGCGCGGCTTGCACATCGTGGACACCGATGTTCACTATGCCTACCCGCTGGCGCGGCTTTCGGACCACGCCGCGCTGGCGGCAACATTCGACCTCGGGCGCAGCCAAGCGGCCAAACCGCGGTAGGGCGACGTGAATCGCTACAAGCCCGGGAACAAGCTCACGCTGTTGCGCAATGGCGCCGAATACTTTCCGGCGCTGGAGCGCGCGATCGATGCGGCGCAACGCGAGATCTGGCTCGAGACCTACATTTTTGCCGACGACGCGTCCGGCCGCCTGATCGCGGAGGCGTTCGAGCGCGCCGCTCGTCGCGGCGTCAAGGTGCGGGTCATGGTCGACGGCTGGGGCGCGAAGTTCTATCTCACCCCGAGCCTTGAGCGCGAAATGATCGCCGCGGGCGTCGATCTGCTGCGGTATCGCCCCGAGGTCGCACCGTGGCAGTTCCGCTCGCACCGCCTCCGGCGAATGCACCGAAAGCTGTGCCAGATCGATGGCCGCGTTGCGTTCGTCGGCGGCATCAATGTCATCGATGACGCGAACACGCCCGGCCAAACGCCGCCGCGCGCCGACTTCGCGGTGATGGTCGAGGGACCGCTCGTGATACCGGTCTCGCAGACGATGCAGCGGGTCTGGGCGCTGGTTCAGCTTGTCCGCTCGGGCAACAGCGACGTTCCGTTGTTTCCCGAGCACATGCGCGGCGAGCGTGCCGGGTCGCAAACCGCGAAATTCGTGACCCGCGACAACCTCCGTCATCGGCGAGACATCGAGCGCGCCTATCTCGCCGCGATTCGAACCGCGAAAACCGAGATCATCATTGCCAATTCGTACTTCTTCCCGGGAATCCGGTTTCGCCGCGCGCTCAAGGACGCAGCCGGACGCGGCGTCGTGGTGACGCTGCTGCTGCAGGCGAGAGTCGAGTATCTGCTCCTGCATTTCGCAACACGCGCGCTCTACGGCCAATTGCTTCATGCCGGCATCAACATCCAGGAATACCACCGCAGCATGCTGCATGCGAAGGTCGCGGTGGTCGACGACCATTGGGCGACGGTCGGATCCTCGAACATCGACCCGTACAGCCTGCTGATGGCGCGAGAGGCCAACGTGTTCGTTCGCGACAACGGCTTCAATCGAGAGCTCAAGGCGCAGCTGGTCGAGATGGTGAGCACGGGCTCGCGCCGCATCGCCCCGGACGATTGGGACAGCCGGCCGCGACTCTACAAGGCAGCGATCTGGGTCTCGTACGGTATCGTGCGCCTGGCGATGGGCTTCCTCGGTTACGGCGGCAACGAGTGGTTTAGAAAGGAAGACTAGCCGCGGGGTAGCGATATCGCTTCTGCTAAAATAATACTTTCGTCGTTGCCGTCCTCCGCGACGCTCTTTCGAAATGCGCCGCGCCAACCCGCTTCCTCCGTCACCGTCCCCGACCGACCGTTCCAGTCCCGCTACGCGCGGCGATTGGCATGCCATTCGAGCGCTGCTGCCCTACCTGCTGGCGTACAAGGGCCGGGTCGCGCTGGCGCTCTCTTGCCTGATCGCGGCGAAGGTGGCCAACGTCGCCGTGCCCCTCGTTCTCAAGCAAGTCGTCGACAGCCTCACTCCGGGCGCCCAGAACCAGATCCTGGTGCTGCCTCTCGCGCTTCTGGTCGCCTACGGCGCGCTTCGTCTGTCGACAACCGCATTTACGGAGCTGCGCGAATTCTTTTTCGCCAAGGTGACGCAGCGGTCGGTGCGGACCATCGCGTTGAAGACGTTCCGGCATCTGCACGACCTGTCGCTGCGCTTTCACCTGTCCCGCCAGACGGGAGGGCTCACCCGCGACATAGAGCGGGGGACGCGCGGCATCTCGACGCTTATCGGGCTGACGCTCTTCTCGATCCTGCCGACCCTGATCGAGATCGCGCTGGTCTCGGCGATTCTGATTGCGCGATACGACGTCTGGTTCATCGGCATCACACTCGCCGCACTCGTGCTCTACATCGTCTACACCGTAACCATCACCGAGTGGCGCACCGGCTTTCGCCGGCAGATGAACGAGCTCGATTCCAAAGCCAACGCGCGCGCCGTCGACAGCCTGCTCAACTACGAAACCGTCAAATATTTCAACAACGAGGAATTCGAAGCGCGGCGCTACGACGAAAGCCTGCAGCGATGGGAGACGGCAGCCGTCAGGAGTCAGACGTCGCTGTCGCTGCTCAATATCGGCCAGAGCGCGATCATCGCCATCGCGGTCACGCTGATCATGTGGCGCGCGACGCTGGGCGTGGTTCGAGGCACGATGACCCTCGGCGACCTGGTGCTGGTGAACGCGTTCATGATCCAGCTCTATGTTCCGCTCAATTTCCTGGGCGTCATCTACCGCGAGATCAAGCAGGCGGTGGCCGACATGGAGCGCATGTTCCACCTGATCGACGAGAACGCCGAGGTCAAGGATGCGCCGGGCGCGCCGGCGCTTGCGGCAAGCGCCGGCGAAGTGCGCTTCGAGCACGTCGATTTCAGTTACGAGCCGAACCGCCAGATCCTGTTCGGCGTCTCGTTCGCCATTCCTGCGGGCCGCACGATCGCGGTGGTCGGGCCCAGCGGCTCCGGAAAATCGACGCTGGCGCGCCTCCTCTATCGCTTTTACGACGTCGGCGCCGGAAGGATCACCATCGACCGCCAGGACCTGCGTGCCGTCCGGCAATCGAGCGTTCGCAACGCGATCGGCATCGTGCCGCAGGACACCGTGCTGTTCAACGACTCGATCGAGTACAACATTGCCTACGGCCGGCCCGAAGCGACCCGCGACGAGATCGTCGCCGCGGCGAAGCTGGCTCAGATCCACGATTTCGTGAACGCCCTGCCGGAGGGCTACGCGACGCCGGTCGGCGAGCGGGGCCTCAAGTTATCCGGCGGCGAGAAGCAGCGCGTCGCGATTGCGCGCGCGATCCTCAAGAATCCGCGCATCCTCATCTTCGACGAGGCGACCTCGGCGCTCGATTCCAAATCCGAGAAGCTGATCCAGGCCGAGCTCGAGGAGATCTCCGCCGACCGCACGACACTCACTATCGCCCATCGCTTGTCGACGATCGTCGGCGCCGACGAGATATTGGTGCTCGAGCACGGGCGCATCACCGAGCGCGGCACGCATGCCGAACTGCTCGCCGCGGACGGCGCGTACGCGCGCATGTGGGCCCTGCAACAGGAAGAGCAGCAGGCGGCGGGACCGCCCTCGCTAGAGGCAGGAGGCGACGTGCGCCGTGTCATCGCCTAGGCGATTGACACGTTAGGCTATTGGCATAGCCCTTGCGTACATGGTATAAACCTCCGCGACCTAATTACATATCGCTTGATGAAAACACTACTAGCCCTTGTTTTTATTGGATTAATATTTACGGCAGACGCCTCCGCAGCGGCCGCGGCAGGGGATAACCGTGCCGTGGCTGCGCCAACATTTCTGCTGGACGGCAGCAAGCTCAAGCTCGGCTCGACCAGCGTCCTGGTCCTGGACGCGACCGCGGGCAATCCAATCTACTCCAAGGCGGCGAACACCGTAACGCCGATCGCCTCGGTGACCAAATTGATGACGGCGATGGTCGTTCTCGACGCCGCTCAACCGATGGACGAGACCGTCACGGTCGACATCGCCGATCTCGATCTCCTCCGCGGAAGCCATTCGCGTTTACGGCTCGGCAGCGAGCTATCGCGGCGCGAGATGCTGCGCCTGGCGCTGATGGCCTCGGAAAACCGGGCCGCCTCGAGCCTGTCCAGACACTACCCTGGCGGCGCGCCGGCCTTTGTCGGGGCAATGAACAAGAAAGCTGCGGCCCTTGGCATGGTCCACACGCACTTCAGCGATGCAACGGGCCTGTCGAGCGAAAACGTGTCGACCGCCAACGAGGTCGCACTGATGGTCAAGGCCGCCGCGGCATATCCGATGATCCGCGATGCCACGACCACGTCCAGCCACTACGTCGAAGTGCAGCCCACCGGAACGATGCTCGGATTCAACAACACCAACTCGCTGGTCCGCGGCGGAGAGTGGGACATACAAGTAAGCAAGACCGGTTTCATCCGTGAAGCCGGCAAATGCCTGGTCATGCTGGCGACCATCGCCAGCCGGCCGATCGTCATCGTGCTCCTGGATTCGGTCGGCACGCTGACGCGCATAGGCGATGCCAATCGCGTCAAGTACTGGCTCGAGACCGGCGAAGCGATGCCGGTCCTGAAGGCGGTCAGGGGCGTCATCAAGCCGAAGCACCTGAGCAAGACCGCGGCGCCGAAGTTGGCGCGTGCCGGCACGCTTTCGCGGACGAAGCTCGCTCCGGCTTAAGATTCGAAATCGCGCACGACTGACGGCCGCTTTTGCGGCCGTCTTCATTTCAAGCGGGCGGCGGGCTACGGTGCTGCGCAAGCAATTCCTTGGCGTGCGCGCGGGTCTTGGCCGTGACCTCCTGTCCTCCGAGCATGCGCGCCAGCTCTTCGACGCGGCCCGCGGAGTCGAGCCGTGCAAGCTCGGTCGCGACCTCGTCCGCCCGTGTGCGCTTGATGACGCGATGATGATGGTCGGCGCAAGCCGCGACCTGCGGCAGGTGCGTAACGCACAAGACCTGCCGCCGGCTTCCCAGCTGCTGCAGCATTCGGCCGACGGTCGCGGCGACGGCGCCGCCGATGCCGACGTCCACCTCGTCGAACACCAGCGTCGGCAGCTCGCCGACTTCGGCCAGCACGACCTGTATCGCCAGCCCGAGGCGCGACAGCTCGCCGCCCGACGCGACGCGCGCCAGCGGTCCCAGCGGTTGCTTGGCATGCGTGGCAACCTGCAGCTCGACGCTCTCCAGCCCGAAGCTGGCCGGCTCGGAAAGTGGAATCAATGCAATCTCGACCCTTCCGCCGGCCATCGCCAGCCGCTTCATCATGGCGCTCACGCGATGCCCGAGCTCGACCGCGGCAAGCTTGCGCTTTGCCGACAGCTGCCGCGCGAGGTCGAGCAGCGCGCTTCGCGCATCGGCCTCCGCCGTTGCAAGACGCTCGGCATCGCCACCGGCCGCCAGTATCGCCAGCCGCGCCGCGGTCTCTTCGGCGAGCGAGGGTAATTCGTCGGGTCGAACGCGATATTTTCGTGCTGCGTCGTGAAGCGCCGTCAGCCGTGCCTCGACGCGCCCCAGCTCGGCGGGATCGAGGTCGAGACGCTCGCGATAGAACCGCAACGCGCGCGCGGCTTCGTCGGCACGTATCCTCGCCTCGTCGCAGAGCGCAACCACTTCGTTCAGCGCCGCGTCGTGCGTCGCGGCCTGCCTGAGGCGTTGCACCACGGCCGCAAGACGCGATCCGAGCGACGCGTCCCCCTCGCCGAGCTCAGCTTCGGCCATGGTCGCCGATTCGAGCAGCGTCGCCGCGTGCGCGAGTCTCGACTGCGTTCGCGACAGGCGATCCCATTCCGCCGCGCTCGGCGCGAGCGCCGCAAGCTCGGCATGACGGCCGCTCAGCATGTCGCGCTCGGCCTGGATCGCCGCGGCGTCCTTCATGCCTCGATCGCGGCGCTCGACCGCGTCCTGCCACGCACGCCAGGCGAGCGCGACTTCGCGTGCCAGCGCCGCAAAACCGCCGTAGGCATCGAGCAGCCGCCGCTGAGTCTCCGGCCGCCCGAGAGACTGATGCGCGTGCTGGCCATGAAGATCGATCAGAAGCTCGCCGACCGCCGCGAGCTGAGCCAGCGTCGCCGGCCGGCCATTGATCTGGGCGCGGCTTCTCCCCTGCGCGTCGAGCACGCGGCGCAACAGCAGCGGGCCGTCCTCGGCCAGATCGTTCTCGACCAGCCACGCGCGTGCGGCGGGCGCATCTTCGAGGTCGAACTCGGCGGCAATTTCCGCGCGGTCCGCGCGGAGCCGGAGCTGGCGCGCCTCGAAGCGATCGCCGAGCAGCAGCGATAGCGCGTCGAGCAATAGCGATTTGCCGGCCCCTGTCTCGCCGGTAAGCACCGTAAAGCCACGGTCGAATTCGACCTCGAGTGCCTCGACGACGGCGAAGTTTCGAATGGATAAGAGTCGCAGCATGGCGAAATGAAATTCGAGACTGCGTCCGCGACGCGCGTCTGCCGTCGCGGCGCGCGAGGCGCGTCAGGCTAGCGTCAAGTTTCGGTGCCCGCTCCCGCGGGTCGAAGCTGGTCGGGTGTCTCGGCCCAATGCAGCTTACGCCTCAGCATCGCGAAGTGATCGTGGTCTTTTGGATGAAGCAGGCGGACGCGATGCCTGGCACGGCTGACGACGACCCTGTCGCCCTCGGCGAGCGCGTAATGCGCCTGTCCGTCGGAATGCATGCTCGCATCCTTGCCGCGCAGGAGCGTGATCGTCACCACCGCCGAATCGCGTACGGCGATCGGGCGATTGCTGAGCGCGTGCGGCGCGACCGGGACCAGCAGTATCGCCGGAACGACCGGGTCGACGATGGGACCTTGCGCCGAAAGGGCGTACGCGGTCGAGCCGGTCGGAGTCGCGACGATCAATCCGTCGGCGCGCATCGCGTAGACGAAGCGCTCGTCGATGGTCACCGCGCAATCGATCATGCCGCCGAGCGCGCCGCGGTTCACCACCACGTCGTTGAGCGCCAGGCTGGTCTCGCACTCGCCGTTAGCGCGAACCAGCTTGGTATCGAGCAGCGTGCGCGTTTCTTCCACATACTCGCCGTCGAGCATGGCCGACAGCGCCGGCTCCATATCGGAAAGCGCGATGTCGGTCAGAAATCCGAGCCGGCCCTGGTTGACGCCGATCAGCGGAACGTCGAACGGCGCGAGCTGGCGGGCGATGGAAAGCATCGTCCCATCGCCCCCGACCACGATCGCGAGCGTGGCGCGCGCGCCGATATCGGCCATCGACGCGGGCGGGTACCCGGGAAGCGGCGTGAACTCCGCCGTCGCCGCGTCGAGAATCACGCGGTGGCCGCGCGCCGTCAGAAAAGCCGCCAGGCGGCTCAATGGATCGGCGATGCCGGGACTCGCGTAGCGGCCGATCAACGCGATCGTCGCGAAATGGTGTCCCGGAGACGTCATGGCTCCGATTAAAGCACAAGGGCGCTCGGGCGACCAAGCATGGCGCCCGGTGGCCGCACCGGCGGTACAATGTCCGCAATGCACGCATTGACGGTGAGCCCGGGAACCGATCGACGACAGGTCGATGCTGCCCATTTCCCGCGATGCCGTGGCCTGAGCGGCAACGTTCGGAACGATGATCGGGCTGGCGTAACGAGATGGTAGATCCGCGCGCGAAATACCTGCTGAAGACGCTGATCGAGCGCTACATCATCGACGGTCAGCCGGTGGGGTCCCGTGTGCTGTCGCGCCAATCCGGGCTCGAGCTTTCGCCGGCAACGATACGCAATGTCATGGCCGACCTGGAGGAGATCGGCCTGATCACCAGTCCGCACACCTCGTCCGGCAGAGTGCCGACGGCGAAGGGCTACCGCTTCTTCGTCGACAGCCTGCTGGTCGTCAAGCCGCTCGAGCAGGTCGAGATCAGCGAGCTGCAGGATCAGCTCCAGGCGGACCGCCCGCAGGCGCTGGTCAGCGCCGCGGCGCAGCTACTTTCGCAGCTGACGCAGTTCGCCGGCGTGGTCGCGACGCCGCGGCGGCGAGAGCCGTCGTTCCGGCACATCGAGTTTCTGCGCTTGTCCGAGCGCCGCGTGCTGCTGATCATCGTCACCGCCGACGGCGACGTCCAGAATCGCATTCTCCACACCGACCGCCTGTACACGCCGTCGCAGCTGATCGAGGCTTCGAATTTCTTCAACGATCACTACGCGGGGCAGCCGTTCGCCGCGATACGCGGTCTGCTGGCCGACGAGCTGAAGCAATTGCGCGAAGACGTCGTCGGCCTGATGACCGCGGCGGTCGACGCCGGCGACGCGGCGCTTGCCGACAACCGCGACGACCTTGTCGTCTCCGGCGAGAAAAATCTTCTCTCCGCGTCGGATTTGTCGTCGAACATGGACGGACTTCGCCGGCTGTTCGAAATCTTCGAACAGAAGACCTCGCTGCTGCATCTTCTCGATCTCAGTCACAAGGCGCAGGGCGTGCACCTGTTCATCGGCGGCGAGTCGGGGCTGGCGCCGCTGGACGAGTGCAGCGTGATTACCGCGCCGTATGAAATCGACGGGCAGGTCATCGGCACGCTGGGCGTCATCGGACCGACCCGAATGGCCTATGAACGCGTCATCCCGATCGTCGACGTCACCGCCAGGCTGCTGTCGAATGCGTTGACGCAGCAGAGCAACGAACGATGACGGCGAATCGATGAATAGCGAAACGACAACGAGCAACGCATCCGCGGCAAGCTCCGCGGCAAACGCAAGACTGATCGAGCGCTTCTACGGCGCCTTCGGCCGCCGCGACGTCGACGCCATGCTGAGTTGTTATCACCCCCAGGTGGTGTTCAGCGACCCCGTTTTCGGCACGCTCGCCGCGGCGGAGACGAGCGCGATGTGGCGCATGTTGAACGGCCGCGCACGCGATCTGCGCGTCGAGTTTCGCGACGTCAAGGCCAATGAACGAAGCGGCAGCGCGCACTGGGACGCCTGGTACACGTTCGCGGCGACCGGCCGGGCCGTGCACAACCGCATCGACGCCGAATTCCAGTTTGCCGATGCCTTGATCGTGCGCCACGTCGATCGCTTCAGCCTTTGGCGATGGGCGTCGATGGCGCTGGGAGCGAAGGGCGCGCTGCTCGGCTGGGTTCCATCGGTCCGTGGCGCGATTCGCGCACAGGCGGCAAAAGGTCTTGCCGCGTTTCGCGCGGCCGAAAAGTGACGACCCCGGTCGAGGGCCGGATGGCTGAGCGCTTGCCCGCGGCAGCAATCGGCCCGCGCCATGGATGCTGCGGGCCCGGGCCCATCGGCGGCTGACGACATGCCTGGCTATCGATCCGCGGCGTCATTCGTGCACGACCGCCCGACGCGGCTGGGCGTGCTGCTGATCAACCTCGGCACCCCCGAGGCGCCGACGACGGCCGCGATCCGGCGTTATCTCGCGCAATTCCTGTCCGACCCGCGCGTCGTGGAAATTCCGCGGGTGCTATGGACGCCGATCCTGCACGGCGTGATCCTCAACTCGCGACCGGCCAAGTCGGCGCAGAAGTACGCGACCATCTGGACCAAGGACGGCTCGCCCTTGCTGGTGCACAGCCTGCGCCAGAAGACGCTGATGCAGGGCTATCTCGGGCAGCGCCTGAAGGACCTCGGGCTTCCGTCCGATTTTGCCAAGGTCGCGCTGGGCATGCGCTATGGACAGCCCTCGATCGAGTCCGCGATGGCAAAGCTCGAGGCGGACGGTTGCGACCGTATTCTCGTGCTGCCGCTGTATCCGCAATATTCGGCGGCCACGACCGCGTCGGCGCTGGACGCGATCAACGACTTTACCCGTGGGCAAAGGCGGGTGCCGGCGATGCGCGTCGTCGACGCCTATCACGACGACAAGGGCTATATCGACGCCGTGGTACAGAGCGTGAACGAATATTGGGTCAGGAACGGGCGACCCGACAAGTTGCTGTTTTCGTTTCACGGCGTGCCGAGACGAACGCTCGAGCTGGGCGATCCGTACCATTGCCATTGCCAGAAGACCGCGCGGCTGGTGGCCACCGAGCTGGGCTTGAAACGGGAGCAGTCGCTCACCACATTCCAGTCCCGTTTCGGACACGCGCAATGGCTCACGCCGTACACCGAGTCGACCCTGGTCGCGCTGGCGAAGGAGAAGGTCGGGCGGGTCGACGTGGTCTGTCCGGGCTTTGTCAGCGATTGCCTGGAGACGCTCGAGGAAATCGCACAGGGGGGACAGGCCGCGTTCTTGAAGGGCGGCGGCCGGGAATTTCATTACATTCCCTGTCTGAACGAGCGCCCGGCGTGGATCGCGGCGCTTGCCGATCTGGCGGTCCGCAATCTGGGCGGCTGGCTCGAGCCGCCGCCGGACGAGCCTGCGCGGGCGGCAACGCTGGCCAGGGCAAAAGCGCTCGGCGCCAAGCAGTAGGCGCGAGCGTCGAAATTTCTGTCGCCGGCGCCTGCCGGGGACGGTTGAAACATCTCCAAATGCCCCCATCTGGTCAAAAGCATCCCGAGGAAAGGCAATGATCAACAATCCCGACGAAAATACTCAGGTTTCGCCGGCATCCGCCGCCGATCCAGCCACGCCCGACAGGGCGGGCGATGAACTCGACCTACCCACTCAGCTCAAGCGCGCCGAAAACGAGGCGGGCGAGATGCGGGACGCATGGCTGAGGGCCAAAGCCGAAACCGACAACGCCCGGCGCCTGGCCCAGAACGACATTGCCAAGGCGCATAAATACGCCGTCGAGCGCTTCGCGCAGGAGCTGCTCGCGGTCAAGGATGCGCTGGAGCTGACCCTGGCGACCCCCAACGCCAAGATCGAGGCGCTGCGCGACGGTGTCGCCCTGACGCTGAAAAACCTCGATGCGGCCTTCGACAAGGCCAGCATCGTCGAAATCAATCCCCTGAATGAAAAGTACGATGCCCATCGCCACCAGGCGATGACCATGATCGAGTCCGATCAGCCGCCCGGCACCGTGGTCCAGGTTTTTCAAAAGGGGTATCTGCTCAACGATCGGGTCCTTCGCCCGGCGCTGGTTGCCGTCGCCAAGGCCCCGGAAAGCGCCGCCTAAGCGCGCTTTTCGCTTGAATCCCGGCTCCTGCTACCCCAAATAAAGCATCAACCCAAGTTCAAGCGAGACACTCGCGTAACAAAGGAAAAATCATGGCCAAGATTATCGGTATCGACCTCGGCACGACCAACAGCTGCATCGCCATCATGGAGGGCGGCAAGCCCAAAGTGATCGAGAATTCGGAAGGCGCCCGCACGACCCCGTCGGTGGTCGCGTATCAGGACGACGGCGAGATCCTGGTCGGCGCGCCGGCAAAACGCCAGGCGGTCACCAACGCCAGGAACACCCTCTACGCGATCAAGCGGCTGATCGGCCGCAAGTTCGACGAAAAGGAAGTGCAGAAGGACATCGGCCTGATGCCCTACAGCATCGTCAAGGCCGACAATGGCGACGCCTGGGTCGAGGTGCGCGGCAAGAAAATCGGGCCGCAGCAAGTCTCGGCCGAAATCCTGCGCAAAATGAAAAAGACCGCCGAAGACTATCTTGGCGAGGAAGTGACCGAAGCCGTGATCACGGTGCCGGCGTATTTCAACGACTCGCAGCGGCAGGCGACCAAGGATGCCGGCCGGATCGCCGGCCTCGAGGTCAAGCGCATCATCAACGAGCCCACCGCGGCGGCGCTCGCCTTCGGCATGGACAAGAAGGAAGGCGATCGCAAGATTGCCGTCTATGACCTCGGCGGCGGCACGTTCGACATCTCGATCATCGAGATCGCCAGCGTCGAGGGTGAGCACCAGTTCGAGGTCCTGTCGACCAACGGCGACACCTTTCTCGGCGGCGAGGATTTCGACCAGCGCCTGATCGATTACATCGTCACCGAATTCAAGCGCGACCAAGGCGTCGACCTCAAGAACGACGTGCTGGCGCTGCAGCGGCTCAAGGAATCAGCGGAGAAGGCGAAGATCGAGCTGTCGAGCTCGCAGCAGACCGAAATCAACCTGCCCTACATCACGGCCGACAAGTCGGGCCCGAAGCATCTGTCGATCAAGATCACCCGCGCCAAGTTCGAGGCGCTGGTCGAGGACCTGATCGAGCGCACCATCGAGCCGTGCCGGATCGCGATCAAGGACGCCGGCGTCAAGCTGTCCGAAGTCGGCGACGTGATTCTGGTCGGCGGCATGACCCGCATGCCGAAGGTTCAGGAAAAGGTGAAGGAGTTCTTCGGCAAGGAGCCGCGCAAGGACGTGAACCCCGACGAAGCGGTCGCGGTCGGCGCAGCGATCCAGGCCGGCGTGCTCCAGGGCGACGTCAAGGACGTGCTACTGCTCGACGTGACGCCGCTGTCGCTGGGGATCGAGACCCTCGGTGGGGTGATGACCAAGCTGATCCAGAAGAACACCACCATCCCGACCAAGGCGCAGAACACGTTTTCGACCGCCGACGACAACCAGGCCGCGGTGACGATCCACGTGCTGCAAGGCGAGCGCGATGTCGCGTCGGGCAACAAGAGCCTCGGCCAGTTCAATCTGGAAGGGATTCCGCCCAGCCCGCGCGGCTTGCCGCAGATCGAAGTCACGTTCGACATCGACGCCAACGGCATCCTGCACGTGAACGCCAAGGACAAGGCGACCGGCAAGGAAAACAAGATCACCATCAAGGCGTCGTCGGGCCTCTCCGAAGCCGAGATCCAGAAAATGGTCAAGGACGCCGAGGAGCACGCCGAGGACGACCGGAAGATGCTGGAAACGGTCACGGCGCGCAATCACCTCGATGCGCTGGTCCATAGCGTGCAAAAATCCTTGACCGAGCACGGCGATAAGGTCGCTGCGGACGAAAAGGGCAAAATCGAGTCCGCGTTGAAGGAAGCCGAAGAGCTTCTAAAAGACAAGGACGCGAGCAAGGACGCGATGGAAGCTAAGGCGCAGTCGCTGATGGCTGCATCGCAAAAGCTCGGCGAAGCGATGTACGCGCAATCGCAGGCGGAGGCGCAGGCATCGGCGAATCCGCAGGGACCAAGCGGTGGCGAGCACGCAGGTGGAGCGGGTGGCGGCGGCGAGGAAAAAGTCGTCGACGCGGAATTCACGGAAGTCAAAGACAAGAAGTGATATTGCGTCACCGGGCGGGCATAAGGTCCGAGGAAATGGGCGACGTCTCGCCCGCCCGGCGACGCAATATCTGGCCGAGTTGAAGCTGCGCCTTCCAGGCGCCGCTTAACTCGGCCAAATGCTGTCAGGGATACGCAGTTTGCAACCGAGGTTGGGGAATTGAAGAATGGCTAAGCGCGACTATTACACGACCTTGGGCGTCAATCGCGACGCTGCGGAAGAGGACATCAAGAAGGCTTATCGCAAGCTGGCGATGAAGCACCATCCCGACCGCAATCCGGATGACAAGGGCTCGGAAGAGAAATTCAAGGAGGCCAAGGAAGCGTACGAAGTCCTCACCGATTCTCGCAAGCGCGCGGCGTACGATCAGTTCGGGCATGCCGGAGTCGATCCTTCCATGGGCGCGGCGGGTGCGCGCGGTTTCGGCGGCGGCGCCGAGGGCTTCGGCGGTTTCGCCGATGCTTTTGGCGATATCTTCGGCGACATCTTCGGCAACCAGGGCGGCGGCCGCGGCCGCGGTACCGGCGTCTATCGCGGCGCCGACCTTCGCTACAACCTCGAGCTTTCGCTGGAAGAGGCTGCGCGCGGCACCGAAGCCAAGATCCGCATTCCGGCGATGGAGGAGTGCGAGACCTGCCATGGCAGCGGCGCCAAGCCGGGAACGCAGCCCAAGACCTGCCCGGCCTGCAACGGCCAGGGCCAGGTTCGCGTCTCGCAGGGTTTTTTCTCCATTCAGCAGACGTGCCCGCAATGTCGCGGCACCGGAAAGATCATTCCCGAGCCGTGCGCGACGTGCGGCGGCGTCGGCCGCACGCGCAAGAGCAAGACCTTGTCGGTCAAGATCCCTGCCGGAGTTGATCACGACGATCGCATCCGGCTTTCGGGCGAAGGCGAGGCTGGGCTCAATGGCGGTCCTCACGGCGATCTTTACGTCGTCGTAAATCTGAAGGAGCACGCGGTATTCCAGCGCGAGAACAATGATCTTCATTGCGAGATGCCGATCGGGTTCGCAATCGCTGCGATGGGCGGCGAGATCGAGATTCCCACGCTCGAGGGACACGCCAAGCTCAAGATTCCAGCCGAGACGCAGACCGGGCAAGTCTTTCGATTGCGTGGCAAGGGGATCAAAGGGGTGCGCAGCAGCGGATACGGCGACCTGTTCTGCCATGTCGCGATCGAAACGCCGGTGAAGCTGACCACGCGGCAGAAAGAGCTCCTGCGCGAATTCGAAACGATCAACGCGCAGGACCCGAGCGCGCACAATCCGCGCGCGAAAAACTGGTTCGACAAGGTACGCGAATTCTTCGAGCCGTAGCGTGATCGCGCCCCGAATGCAACGACAGGGGCAGCGCAACCTACTGAAGGTTGCGGAAATGACGTTTCTACGGAGTTGAGCGTTACGCGCTTTCGCAATGCCCAATAAGGCGCAGACGCTCACCGCAGGACGCGCGGCGTCGTACGACGTCATCGTGATCGGCGCAGGCGCCGCCGGCATGATGTGCGCGGCGCAGGCCGGCATGCGCGGCCGCCGGGTGCTGCTGATCGATCATTACCCCGTCATCGGCGAGAAGATACGCATCTCCGGGGGCGGCCGCTGCAACTTCACCAATATTCATTCAGATGCGACGAATTTCCTGTCGCAGAATCCTGATTACTGCCGTTCCGCGTTGGCGCGCTATACCCCGCGCGACTTCATCGCCCTGGTGGAGCGCCACGGCATTGCGTGGCACGAGAAAAAGCTCGGCCAGTTGTTTTGCGACGATTCGGCGGTGCAAATCATCGCCATGCTGCGCGCCGAGTGCGATCGCGCCGCGGTCGAATGGCGCGTCCCATGCTCGATCGAGACCGTCAGGCGCGAGAGTGACGTGTTCGCCGTTGCGACCTCGCGCGGCGCGGTTCGCGCTGCATCGCTGGTCGTCGCCACCGGCGGCCTGACGGTGCCGAAGATTGGCGCCTCGCCGCTGGGCTACCGGATTGCCGAGCAGTTCGGCATCGCTGTCGTTCCGCCCAAACCGGCGCTGGTGCCGCTGGCATTGGGCCCGGCGACGCTCGAGCGCTACGGCGATCTCTCCGGCGTCTCGATCGACGCCGAGGTGTCTTGCGGGGATGGAAGGTTTCGAGAAAACCTGCTTTTTACGCACCGCGGGCTCTCCGGGCCCGCGATCCTGCAGATTTCGTCGTACTGGAACGGAGGCGATCTGCTACACGTCGACCTCCTGCCGGGATTGAACGCGAGCGCGTGGCTCGCTTCCGAGCGAAACGCGTCGGCCGGTGTCGCCAGCCTGCTTTCGCAACGGCTTCCGCAACGGTTCGCGCAGCAGTGGACCGCGCAGTTTTCGAGCGGGCCGCAGACCGCCGGCCCAATCAAATCGCTCGGCGACAAACGCCTGAGCGAGATCGGCGCGGCGCTCAACGACTGGTCCGTGCTGCCCTCCGGAACGCTCGGCTACAACAAGGCCGAGGTGACCTTGGGCGGCGTCGATACGCGGCAACTCTCGTCGAAGACGATGGCGGCCGAGCGCGTTCCGGGGCTGTACTTCATCGGCGAGGTCGTCGACGTCACCGGCCACCTGGGCGGCCACAATTTCCAGTGGGCATGGTCGTCGGGTTTTGCCGCCGGCCACGCTGCGTAGCAATCAGAACAGAAACAGGCGCTGCGCTTGTGGCGCGACGGCCGGCGGCATAGCATGCGCAACGTTGCGCGACGTATTCAGGAGACCTCATGTTCAAGCGGGTGACAATGCTTGCTGCCGCAGGGCTGTTCTGCGCCACAGGCGCGATGGCGCAGGTTCGGATCGGACTGATGGTGTCCGCAACGGGTCCTACGACCGCGATCGGCATCCCGCAAAAGAACACCGGTGAGCTTCTGCCGCGGAAGATCGGCGATGCAACGGTCGAATACATTCAACTCGACGACGGCGGCGATACCACTCGCGCAGTGCAGAATGCCAAGAAGCTGATCAGTGAGGACCACATCGATGCGCTGATCGGTCCGTCGACGACGCCGAATGCGCTGGCGATCCTCGACATCATCGCCGAGAACAGGGTGCCGATGCTGGCGACGGTCGGCACGTCGTCGGTCGTCGAGCCGATCGACGCCAAGCGGCGTTGGGTGTTCAAGACGACTCAGAACGACGACCTGATCGCTGCCGCGCTGATCAAGCACATGCTGAAAAATGGCGTGAAGACAGTGGCTTTCATCGGCTTCAACGATCCGTACGGCGAGAACTGGCACAAGGTTTTCGGCGGCCTCGCCGACAAGGCCGGCATCCGCATCGTCGCCAGCGAGCGCTACGCGCGCACCGACCAGAGTGTCACCGGACAAGTGCTCAAGATGATGTCGGCCAAGCCCGACGCGGTGCTGATCGCGGCGGTCGGCGGCCCCGCCGTGCTGCCTCAGGCGACGCTCTACGATCAATCGTACAAGGGGCGCGTCTACCAGACGCACGCCGTCGCCACCTACGAATTCATCCGTCTCGGCAAGGAAAAAGTCGAAGGCACGGTGCTCGCGGCGGGATCGATGCTCGTTATCGACGACATCGCCCCGGGCGATCCGATCAGGAAGGTCGCGCTAAGCTATATCAATGCCTACGAGAAGCAGTTCGGGCAGCGGCCCGCGACGTTCGGCGCCAATACTTACGATGCGGGCCTGTTGCTGCAGCAGGCCATTCCGCTTGCGCTAAAGGTCGCCAAGCCTGGCACCGACGCGTTTCGCGTTGCGCTGCGCGACGCGCTGGAGCAGCAGCGGGACGTCACCGGTTGCCAGGGCGTGTTCAATATGAGTCCCACCAACCATAACGGCATGGACGAGCGCGCGCGAGTGCTGATC
>Ga0209839_10000224_pt1 | contig 28715 bp, 28 predicted proteins | sample OrgsoiDNA2013050_FD_185800 | JGI IMG/M metagenome (GOLD analysis project Ga0209839, IMG submission 185800) | Permafrost soil microbial communities from the Arctic, to analyse light accelerated degradation of dissolved organic matter (DOM) -... | ecosystem: Environmental > Terrestrial > Soil >... | reverse complement strand
GGTCGAAGCCGTCCATGACCGCGAAGCCGATGAGCACGATGCCCATCAACAGCCACCAGATCACGCGCAGGGTTTCGTAGTCGAGCATGGTTCGCTAGTCGGCCATCAGCGCGGGTGTGCCGCCCGGAACGGCGCCCGGCGCCTGCCGCCACATACCCAGGCCGTCGGGACCCTTGCGGATGTACTTGCGCATCATCATCACGTCAACAACCGCAAGCGCGGTGTAGAAGAGTACGAATCCGATGAGGCTGGTGGCGACCTGCGCCGTGGACACGGACGAGACGCCCAGCGCTGTCGGCAGGATGCCTTCGATGGCCCAGGGCTGCCTGCCGTATTCGGCAACGATCCAGCCGAGCTCGGCAGCCAGCCACGGCAGCGGCAGGCTGTACAGCGCCACCCGCAGATACCAGCGATGGCGCAGCAGGTTGCGGGTCGACGCGAGCCAGAACGAATAGGCGAACAGCGCGATGAACCAGAAGCCGCAGGCGACCATCAATCGGAACGACCAGAACAGGACCGGCACGTTGGGAATCGTGCTCGCCGCTGCGCGCGCGATGTCGGCCTGAGTCGCCTTGGTTGGATCGTCCATGGTGCGCTTGAGCAGAAGTGCGTAGCCCAGGTCGGCCACGTTGAGCTCGAATGCGTTGCGCGCGTCCTTGTCGTTGGGGTCGGCGTGCAGCTTCTGCAACGCACCGTAGGCGATGATGCCTCTGCCGATGCGCTGGTCCGCCTGGACGACAAGCTCGTTGATGCCGGGCAGCGTGCGGTCGAGCGAACGCGTGCTGATGAGCCCCATGACCCACGGTATTTTCACGGCGAAATGCGTCTTGCGCTCGGCGACGTCGGGCCAGCCGAACGCCGTAAAGGGAGCCGGAGCGGGCTCGGTATTCCACATTGCCTCGATGCCGGCAAGCTTCATCTTCTGGTTCTCCGACACCGTATAGCCCGATTCGTCGCCCAGCACCACCACGCTCAGCGCCGACGCCAGCCCGAAGCTCGCCGCGACCGTCATCGAGCGCTTGGCGACGTCGACATTGCGCCCACGCAACAAGTACCACGCGCTGATCGACAGCACGAACATCGCGCCCACGACGTAGCCCGCGCTGACGGTATGCACGAACTTCTCCTGCGCGACGGGATTGAACAGGACTTCGGAAAACGATGTCACTTCCATGCGCATCGTCTCGAAGTTGAACCTCGACCCGATCGGGTATTGCATCCAGCCGTTGGCAATCAGGATCCATAGCGCGGACAGGTTCGAGCCGATCGCCACCAGCCACGTCACGATCAGATGCTTGACGGGGGTGAGCCGGTCCCAGCCGAAGAAAAACAGGCCGACGAAGGTCGATTCGAGGAAGAACGCCATCAATCCTTCGATGGCCAGCGGCGTGCCGAAGATGTCGCCAACGTAATGCGAGTAGTAGGCCCAGTTGGTGCCGAACTGGAACTCCATCGTCACCCCGGTGGCGACGCCCATGGCGAAGTTGATGCCGAACAGCACGCCCCAGAACTGGGTCATGCGCTTCCAGATCTCGCGCCGCGTCATCACGTACACCGTCTCCATGATCACGAGCATCCACACCAGGCCGAGCGTGAGCGGCACGAACAGGAAGTGGTACAGCGCGGTGACCGCGAATTGCAGCCGGGAAAGATCGACGGTGACGGGATCAATCATGGCCGGCGGCCGGCGGGGCCGGCACATAGAACTGCTGCACGACGCTCGCGGTCGGCGTGGCCGGACGCGGCCACGGCTGGATGAACACCAGCCAGAGCACGAGCAGGAGCGCAAGCTTGACGACGATGACGAAGCCCAGCTCCCGTCCGTAGCGCCGGCCGTCGCGCGAGCGGAACCAGGTTTCTCCCGGCGAAGAAGACAAAGGCGGCGAGCCGGCACCGGTGGCGGCGTATGGGGACGTAGAGGCGGGCTCGGTCATGGTGCGCGTGGGAGACTGCGCGGAAAGTGTGCATCAGGGCACTGCGATGCAACGATACTCCCGTTAGGCGGATACGCGCAATCGTGCGGCCTGCGTGGTGCGTATCCGCCAAGAGCACATCACCGGTGTGGCGGATGGCAATGGCGAAGATCAGAATAGCGACGTTGCGCCCATCAAACACAAAGGAAAACTCATGGGGTCGATTCCGGTTGGAGCCAGGGGCTCGTTTGTCATGACTGTGACGGCCGAGCACCTGGCGAATCGCTTCAAGGACGCGATCCTGCCCCCGGTTCTGGCGACGCCCATCATGATCATGATGATGGAAAATGCGGCGCTCAATGCCATCAAGCCCTATCTCGGCGTGGGGGAAAGCGCACTCGGCACTCGCGTCGACGTTCGCCACCTGGCGGCGACGCCCGCCGGGCGCAGCGTCACGGCCAATGCGGAAGTCACCAAGGTCGACGGACGACACATCGAATTCCGGATCGACGCGACCGACGGTGCGGAGAAGATCGGGGTCGGCGTCCACGAACGGATGCTTATCGACGTCGGCAAGTTCCTGCAAAGGCTTGCGCAAAAGAGCAGCTAGAATTTCTGCACCATTTGGCGCCAGCCGCGTGTCCGGCGCGTTTTGCATCCGCCGCATCGCATTGCAGCTGTACCGAGTCGATTTCAATCCACCGGCGTGCGAGCTACAATTGCCGTGGGCGCACCTGCCAAGAGGAGTGACTGACATGGAACGGAAAACGGCCAGCGATTTTCACCCGGAAGTTCTCAAGCTATTCGACGGTTACGTCCACGGCTGGGTCAGCCGCCGCGAGTTTCTGGACGGCGCCGGAAAATTCGCCATCGGCGGCTTTACTGCCGCGGCGATGCTGGAAAGCCTGAGGCCGAACTTTGCCTTCGCCCAGCAGGTGCCCAAGGACGACGCGCGCATCAAGACCGAATATCTGAGCTATCCGTCACCGCAAGGCTCGGGAAACATGAAGGGCTATCTTGCGCGGCCGGCAAGCGCTGCCGGCAAGCTGCCCGGCGTCGTCGTCATTCACGAGAATCGCGGATTGAGTCCTTATGTCGAGGATGTCGCGCGGCGCCTGGCGGTGGCCAACTACGTCGCATTCGCGCCCGACGCGCTGACGCCGCTCGGCGGCTATCCCGGCGACGAGGAAAAGGCGGCGGCGCTTTTCGGCACGCTCGATCCGGCGAAGCGGACCGAGGATCTTATCGCTGCTTATCCGGTGCTGAAGGCGCGTCCAGAGTGCAACGGCAAGGTCGGCGCCGTCGGCTTCTGTATCGGCGGCACCACAGTCAACCTGTTCGCCACCCGCCTGCCGGACCTCGCCGCGGCAGTGCCGTTCTACGGCGGCCAACCCGCCGCCGCGGACGTCGCAAGGATCAAGGCGCCGCTGTTGATTCACTACGCGGGCCTCGACGAGCGGGTCAATGCCGGCTGGCCGGCCTATGAGGCGGCGCTCAAGGCGAACGGCGTGAAATACCAGACGTACATTTATCCGGGCGTGAATCACGGCTTTCACAACGATACGACGCCGCGCTACGATGAGGCGGCCGCCAAGCTCGCCTGGTCGCGCACGATGGCGTTCTTCGGAGAAAATCTGAAGGCCTGAGCGCTGGCCGGATTCAGCGCGGCCCGACTGTCGCGGCGCTCACCGCAAGGTAGCGGTCAAGCGTCGCGGTATCGGCAAGCAGCGAAGCGCTGGTGCTGCTGTGGACGACGATGCCGCGCTCGATGATGATGGCGTCGTCGGTCATGGGCAGGATCTTCGACGGATTCTGCTCGACCACGATCGCCGACAATCCTTCATCGCGGACGATGCGCGCGAGCACTCGCAGCAGCTCCTCGACAATGAGCGGCGCCAGGCCCTCCAGCGGCTCGTCGAGCAGCAATAGACGCGGATTGAGGACCAGCGCGCGTCCGATCGCGAGCATTTGCTGTTCTCCGCCGGAAAGCTGGGTGCCGAAATTCTCCTTTCGTTCGGCGAGTCGCGGGAACATCCCGAATACGCGCGCGGGCGTCCACGCGCCGGGCCGCGCAATTGCCGTAAGGTTCTCCTCGACGGTAAGCGATTTGAAGATGTTGCGCTCCTGCGGCACCCAGCCGATACCCGCCGCCGCGCGCTGGTCCGGCCGTGCGCGCGTCAGGTCGCGACCGTCGAGCGTGATCGTCCCGCCGCGATAGCGGGTGACGCCGACGAGCGTATCGATCAAGGTCGTTTTTCCTGCCCCATTGCGTCCCAGCAGGGCGAGCGAACGTCCTTCACCGACCGCAAAGCTGACCCCGTCGAGCACCACGGCGCCGCCGTAGCCCGCGCGCAGCGCTTCGACACGAAGCAGCTCAGCCACGGGGTGTCTGGCCCAGATATGCGTCCTTGACGCGCGGGTCGCGGGCGATGTCGTCGTTGGCCCCTTCGACGAGCACTGCGCCGTTGACCAGCACGGAAATCCGCGTCGCGAAGCGAAACACGAGGTCCATGTCGTGCTCGATCAGCAGTACGGTGACGTCCGATGGCAGTGCCGCCAGCGTCTCGAGAATTTCCCGCGACTCCGCTGCGGGCACGCCTGCCATCGGCTCGTCCAGGAGCAGGACGCGCGGACGGCTGGCGAGCGCGATGGCGATTTCGAGCAGCCGCCGCTTGCCGTGGGGCAGTACGCCGACCTTGCGTTGAATCACATCGGACAGATGAAGCTGCGACAGCAAGGCCGCCGCCTCATCGACGATGGCATGGTGGAGGCAGAGAGGCTTCCAGACGTGGCCACCTGAGCCCGTACTTTGCGCAACGGTCATGGAAATCGTCTCGAGCGGCGTCAGGCGCTCGAACAACTGGTTGATCTGGAAAGTGCGCACGAGACCCCGGCGCGCCCTTTGATGCGGCGGCAGCGAAGTGATCTGTTCGCCGTCGAGATCGATCTGTCCTGCGCTGGGACGCAGCACTCCGGTCAGCAGATTGACCAGCGTCGTCTTGCCGGCGCCGTTGGGGCCGATCAAAGCGTGCCGTGCGCCGCGCTCGATGGCGATCGAGACGTCCTGCGTCGCGGTGATGCCTCCAAAGCGCTTTTCGAGATGATGCGTCTGAAGAACCGGCGCGGTCACGGAACGTCCCTCGCGTTGCCGCCGCCGCCACCACGCGATAGACGCGCCGACAGCGCCGCGAACGGGCGTGCCAGGCGCTCGTGTCCGATCAGCACGATCACGACCAGTGCCAGGCCCATCCAGAACTGCCAGTACTGCGGCGTGATCGCCGAAAGCATATCGTTCATCAGCTTGAAAACGATCGCGCCGATGATGCCGCCATAAAGATATCCCGTGCCGCCGATCACCAGCACCAGCAGCACGTCGGCCGAGCGATGAAAATCGAACAGGTCGAGTGACGCGAATCCCGTCGTCTGCGCAACCAGCGCCCCGGCCACGCCGGCGAGCGCTGCCGACAGCGTGTATGTCGCAGCAAGCCGGCGGTTGACGTCGATGCCGATTCCCATCGCGCGCAGACGATTGTCGCGTATCGCCTTCAGCGAGTATCCGAAGGGCGCGTGGACGAGCCGGCGCGAGAGGAAAAATACGATCGCCAGCACGGTGAGGCAGTACGCGTAGCCGACGCGGCCGCCCAGATCGAAATCGAATCGGCCTAGGAGCGGACCCATGGCGACCCCCTGCAGCCCGTCCGCGCCGCCCGTCAGCCAATCGAGCTTGTTGGCGAGCTCGCCCAGCATCAGCGAGACGCCGAGCGTCATCATCAGCCGGGTGAGATCCGCGCCACGAAGCACGAGCAGGCTCGTCACGAGGCCGAGAGCCGCCGCCACGGCGCCGGCAACGCCAAGGCCGATCAGAGGATCGTTGATGAAATGCTTGGCGAACAGGGCCGCGGTGTAGGCGCCGAGGCCGAAAAAGGCCGCGTGGCCGAGCGAAACGATGCCGCCGTAGCCCAGAATGAGATCGAGCGATACGGCGAACAGCGCCAGCGACGCGATCTCGGCGTACAGCGCCGAATATTTGGGCAGAACGACGATCAATGCCGCCATCGCGATCCAGGCGATCCATTCAGGCGCGGTGACCCGCGAGCTGCGCGCAAACGCCTGGATGGCGGCGATCCGGCTCGACGTATCCAGCACTACTTCGCTCCCGAGCGCGCGAAAAGGCCCTGCGGCCGGATCGCCAGCACGGCAATCATCACGCCGTAGATGATGAAGGCGCCCATCTTCGGGACGTAGTATTTTCCCGCGACGTCGGCGATGCCGAGCAGCAGTGCCGCGAACAGCGGCCCGGTCACCGTCGTGGTGCCGCCGACGGCGACCACGATCAGAAAATAGATCATGAACTTGAGAGGAAAAGTCGGGTCGAGCCCGATGATGTCGGCGCCGAGCGCGCCGGCCAGGCCGGCCAGGCCGCACCCGAACGCAAACGTCGTCAGAAAAATGCGGTTGACGTTGATGCCCAGGCCGGACGCGACCCGAGGATCGTCGACCGCGGCGCGCAAGCGGCTACCGAAACGGGTCCGGGCAAGAATCCATTGCAGCGCGAGCGTAAGCAGCCCGCATATCACGATGATGAACAGGCGGTACACGCCGATGCCAACGCCGCCGATCTCGAACCGCTCCTTGAGAAAGGCGGGCAGCGTTAGAAATTGCTGCTGGGCGCCGAAGACATAGTCGATCGCGGCCACCGCCATGAACACCAGCCCGATCGTCAGCAGCACCTGCTCGAGATGCGATCGGCCATAGAGGCGGCGGAAAAGGCTGATCTCGATCGCGGCGCCGATCAGCGCCGGGACGATAAAGGCAAACGGAAGACAGAGCAGGAACGGAACGCCGAGCCGATTGCTCAGCACCACGGTCAGATATCCGCCCGCCATCGCGAACGCCCCGTGCGCCAGGTTGGCGAAGTTCATCAGCCCCAGCGTCACCGCCAGCCCTGACGCGAGGACGAACAGCAGCATGCCGTACGCGATGCCGTCGAACAGGATGGTCAGCATGGTGGTGGCGCAGCATGTACTAGCGGCGTTTCCCGGGCTTGCGAAGCCCGGGGCGTGCGTCCCGTGTCGATCGCCTTATTTCTTGGCCGCCTTGACCGGGTCCTTGACCGCGGTGACCGTCGAGAACTCGATGTTGTAGAGCTCGCCATCCTTTTTCTCGACCTTGCGCATGTAAACATTCTGCACCATGTCGCGGGTCTCGGGATCGATCATTGCGGGGCCGCGCGGGCTTTCCCACTTCAGGCCCTTCATCGCCTCGACCAGCGCCGTGCCGTCGGTCGCGCCCTTGGTCGCCTGCAGCGCCGTGTAGATGAGATGCATGCCGTCGTAGCCGCCCACCGAGTGGAAATTGGGACGCAGGTTGTTGTTCAGCTTCCGATAGCCATCGACATAAGCCTTGTTCGCCGCCGACGGATGCGCCGCGGAATAGTGGAACGACGTGACCACGCCGATCGCCGCGTCGCCCATGTCGTTGAGCAGATCGTCGTCGGTGACGTCGCCGGTGCCGATCAGCTTGATGTTGGCCTGGCCTAAGCCACGATCGACGAACTGCTTCATGAGCGCGCCGCCTTCACCGGACGGAACGAACACGAAGACGGCATCAGGCTTGGCGTCGCGCGCGCGCTGCAGGAATGGCGCGAAGTCCGGATTTTTCATCGGCACCCGGAGCGACTCGATCACTTCGCCGCCGCCCGCGGTGAAGCGCTGCTTGAACGTCGTCTCCGCGTCGATGCCCGGACCGTAATCCGAAACGAGCGTGACCACGCGCTTGATGCCGTTCTTCGGCGCCCAGTCGGAGATGCCGGTGGCGATTTGCGGCACGGTGAAGCCCGAGCGCACGATGTAGGGAGACGCTTCGGTGATCGTCGCCGTTGCCGCAGCCATGACGATCATCGGCACCTTAGATTGCGTTGCGATCGGCGCCGTCACGAGCGCGAGCGGCGTGAGCCCGAAGCCGGCAAGAAAAGCCACCTTGTCATTGACGACGAGCTCCTGGGCGATGCGGCGGGTGGTGTCGGCAACGCCGCCATCGTCCTTGAGGATGACTTCGATTTTCTTGCCCGCAACGGTGGTGCCGTGCTGCTGCATGTAGAGCTTCACCGCGCCGTCGATCTGCCGGCCCGTAGATGCGAAGGGGCCGGTCATCGGTAATATCAGACCCACCTTCACCGTATCCTGTGCCAGCGCCGTGCTGCTCAGGGACGCCGCAAACGCCAGCGCCGCCGCACTCACCAACCATTCTTGCTTCATGTCGAGTTCTCCTCGTTGCGTTGCATCGTTGTAGTTTAGTCAATCCCTCGTGCCGGCTCCATGCCGTGGCGACGCTTCGCGTCATCGCCTTCCGTTGATGCAAGAAAGGCGAGTGTCGCATGGGCAGCGGCGCCACGACGGGATGCGGTACATACCGCGGCGGAAAATACGGTGACCAGCTGGATCGCCGGGGGCAGCGGGCCGACGACGTCGATGCCTGGAAGGTCCATCAATTCACTCAACTGCTGGAAGCACAGCGCTACGGCGCCGCTCGCCGCTAGCGTCCCCACCGGCACGCCGGGCGGGGCATGAACGACGCGCGCCGCAATGGCGTCGGCGATCCCCCAGCGCTCGAACAAGCGGGCAAGGTGCACGCCGCTCGGACCCGTCGAATACCCGAGGCTGCGGGCGCGGAGGACAGCATCGCGAACCGCCTCTTCGCTGCCTATGTCGGGCCGTGGCGCACCGGCGGGGACTGCGATCGCGACGCCGGAGCGAGCGAGGTCCATTCGACTGGCTGGATCGACGCGCCCGTCCGCGGCCAGCTTTTCGATGGCGTTGGCGGCCAGAACCACGAAGTCGAATGCCTCACCGTCGGCGACGCGACGGGCCGCGTCGACGCCGCCCACCGACACGATAGAAACCGGCTGCCGCGACCGCTGCTCGTAGGCATCGGCCAGCTCAGTCAGCACCTGGCGCATCGCCATCGAGGAGATGCCGGTGATCACATCAAGCTTGGTTGACTCGAGGGTCATGGTTCCCGGACGCGCTTTCTCAATCGATGTATTTCAAGCCGGCCTTTTGCAACGGCTCGCGCATGTTGTACATGTCGAGTCCCAGAACCCCTGCAGCCAGCTTTGCGCGCTTTTCGCCTTCGTTCGCCTCGCGCGCGGCGGCAGCCTCGAGCGTTTTCTGCGCGAGCGCTGCCGGCACCACGACCACGCCGTCGTCGTCGGCCACGACGACATCGCCCGGGGTGACGAGAGCGCCGGCGCAGACGACGGGGATATTCACCGAACCCAAGGTGGCCTTCACGGTGCCCTTGGCCGAGATCGCCTTGCTCCACACCGGAAACTGCATCTCGGCGAGCACGCTCACGTCGCGCACGCCGGCGTCGATGACGAGTCCCTGCGCGCCGCGTGCCTTGAAGCTCGTCGCCAGCAGGTCGCCGAAATAGCCGTCGGTGCAATCCGCGGTGATCGCTGCAATGACGATATCGCCGGGCAGGATCTGCTCGGCCACGACGTGCAACATCCAGTTGTCGCCCGGGTGCAGGAGCACTGTCACGGCCGACCCGGCGGCCCTCGCGCCTGGATAGATCGGACGCATATACGGCTTGAGCAGGCCCACCCGTCCCATCGCCTCGTGGACGGTCGCCGTACCGAGCGTTCCCAGCTTCGCTGCAACGTCACGGTCGGCACGGACAATGTTGCGATAGACGACTCCGAGCTCGGCCATGGTCAGCGTCCTTTCGCTTTGAGCGCAGCGTCGAGGCGCGGATAGACGCGACGCGCGTTGCCTTCGTAGATCTTGTGCCGCTGTTCCGGATCGATGTGCGCAGCCTCGATGTAGCGCCGGGTGTCGTCGAAGTAGTGCCCGGTCTCGGGATCCAGCCCTCGCACCGCGCCGATCATCTCGCTCGCGAACAGGATATTGTCGACCGGAATCACGCGCGTAAGCAGGTCGATGCCGGGCTGGTGATAGACGCAGGTGTCGAAGAAGATGTTGTGCAGCAGATGGTCCTTCAGCAATGGCTTCTTGAGCTCCTGCGCCAGCCCGCGGAACCGGCCCCAGTGGTACGGCACTGCGCCGCCACCGTGCGGGATCACGAAGCGCAGCGTCGGAAAATCCTTGAACAAGTCCGCGGTCAGGCATTGCATGAAGGCAGTTGTGTCCGCGTTCAGGTAGTGCGCGCCGGTGGTGTGGAAGCACGGATTGCAGCTCGTGCTCACATGGATCATCGCCGGGATATCGTACTCGACCATCTTCTCGTAGATCGGGTACCAGTGGCGATCGGACAGCGGTGGTGAGTTCCAGTGTCCGCCCGATGGGTCGGGATTGAGGTTGATCGCCACGTTCCCGTACTGCTCCACGCATTTGACGAGCTCGGGAATGCATGTCGCCGGGTCCACGCCCGGGCTCTGCGGCAACATCGCGGCCGGGATGAAGTGATCCGGCAGAAGCCGGCTCACCCGGTAGCACAGCTCGTTGCAGATCGCGGCCCAGGTGCTCGACACCTGGAAATCGCCGATGTGGTGCGCCATGAAGCTCGCCCGCGGGCTGAAAATTGTCAGATCGAGGCCGCGCTCGCGCATCAGTCGCAGCTGGTTGCTCTCGACCGATTCACGCAGCTCGTCGTCGCTGATATTGAGCTCCGATGCCTTCGGCGCTTCCGCGGCATTAGAGATCGCGGCGATCTGGCGATTGCGCCACGCCTCCAGCGCCTTGGGGGCAGTGGTGTAGTGCCCGTGAATATCAATGATCATCGAGTCGATTCCATTCGAAGGCGGAGGTTCGTGATTGCATTTGGATCGATCGAGCATTACGAATATGCGTGACGCGCGAATCCCTTACATCGTCATTCCCACTCAGTTACCAAAGTGAGCGGGAATCCATTGTTTCTTACTGCAGGTCAAAATGGATCCCCGCTTTCGCGGGGATGACGCTACTCTTGCGTAAACCGCCAACCATTTCGGTAATCCTCGGTAGTAGGCCGTGCCGTGGGCCTTGGTGTTCTCTCGTCGTCAGGTTGGGCTGCCGCTGCCGGTGGGCTGGTCCCAGGCCAGCTTGCCGGCTTCTTTACCCGCCACCGAGTACAGCGCGCCCGGAGCATTGCGCGTGCGCTGAAAGGCTTCGAGCGTTTCACCACGCATCGCGGCGTAGATGTGCAGGTTCGACACGCCGGTGACGGCGCCCAGCTTCTCGAGCACGAAGAAGATGGCGCCGTAGTGCATCAGGCCGCGCCAGTCGCGTCGACGAATCAGGTCTCGCTCTTCTTCGGTCAAACCGGCAGCCTCGAAACTCGCCTCCGGATCGCGAAGGAACGCCTCGCGGTGGCTTGGGCAGACCATCCGGTGCAGGTAGTCGTTGATGCGGAATGACTTCACGCTGCGCTCGAGCGTGAAGGGGTACGTGCCTTCGAGGCGTTCGACGCCGCGCAGCTCGCGGGCCACGTGAAGTCGCTGACGCTCAACGACGGCCGGGCTGGGCGCGTCCGTGCCTTCGTAGATCGCGGTCGCGATGCCGGCCATCGACGGCAGGTAATAGCTCCGGTACTTGCATTCGACATTCGCCGACAGTGCGCCGCGCATCGTGAGCCACATGACGACTTCGGTCCCCTCGAAGCCGCCCAGCTCCGCATATTCGGCCAGGGTCATCGCGGCCAGCTGCTCCGGATCGTGTTCGAACAGATCGAGGAAGCGGTGGTCCCAGGCCGTATTGTTGAAGCCGGCGCGCTCGCCGTGCACCTGGTGCGATAGGCCGCCGGTGGCGACAACTGCGACCCGCAGATCTTCGGGATAACTTTCGATCGCGCGGCGGAGCGCCTGTCCGAGCTTGTAGAAACGGCGGGCGCTGGGAATCGGGAACTGCAGTACACCCATCTGCAGGGGCACGATGCTGACCGGCCATTCGGGCTCGTGCGGGCAAAGCACCGACAGCGGGGAGAAGCATCCATGGTCGAGCGCCCGGTGCTGAAAGAACGACATGTCGAACTCGTCGGCCATCAGCGAGTGCCCGACGTGCGAGGCCAGTCCCGGATGACCCTTGATAGAAGGCAAGTCACGCGCGCCAGCGCCTTCGTCCGCCACCGCCCACTCGGGACCTACGCCTAGTGCGAATGCCGAATAGTGATCGAAGAAAAACGAACTGACATGATCGTTGTAGATAAACAGCAGGACATCCGGGCGTTTCTCGGCAAGCCAGGCGGCCAGCGGCGCGAAGTTCTCGAAGATCGGCGCCCACACCGGATCGTCGCGCTTGTTACGGTCGTACGCGAAGCCTATGGTCGGCGTGTGCGAGGCGGCGAGGCCGCCGATGATGCGTGCCATGAGCTGCTCCTCCGTACGGTCACTTCCCTGGTCGCGGTGTGTGCCGACAGCCTCGTCCCGTCAGCTCGCGGGGAGATTTTGCCACGGCGCAGCCCAGGGGCCCGGGGAGATCAACCCGGCACCCATTGCGCGCAGCGTCAGTTGCAGCGGCCGGCGACGCCGCCGATGCTGAAACGGCCTGCGCCGAGCATCGCGACGGCGATGGTAGCGGTCAGATACATCGCCTGAAGCTCCAGTGCCCATCCGCCCTGCGGCGAGAGCGAAAGCAGTTGGCCGGTGTGCACGAGCAGCACGGCGACGATCATGTTGATCGCGATGACGATGGCTGCCGCGCGTGTCCAGAGGCCGACGATAATGAGCACCGGCGCCAGGACTTCACCGACATAGACGAAGTACCCGAACACTTCAGGAAGGCCGTCTTTGCGCATCAGCTCGAGCACGAAGCCGGGACCGCCCTTGATCTTGCTGATGCCGTGAAGCAGGATCAGCACGCCGAGGACGACGCGCAGCAGCAGCTTGACCGCGTCATGCGAGCTGGCGTTCGGATCGTAGAGGCCGGTCGACCGGCTGGACGAAGGATGTGCCATCGTTGAATCTCCTTGGTGGGGACTGGCCGATCGCCATCTTACCGCGCCGACGCCGCAAGCTCTTTCCGGTGTTCGCGCGCGAGGAGTATAGTGCTTGTTCGGGGAAACGCAGTGCCCCGTCAGACGGCTCGCCGTCCAAGTCTGCACAACCTCTTCTTGCGGGGTGTGCTCGAATGGACGATAGCCGTTTTTTTATTTCCGGTCCGGCTTTATATGCATGTTTGGGCACCGCCAGGGCGCCCGTCATTGTCGACGTCCGCAAGGCGCCGGCGTTCGATGCCGACGGGACCATGCTGGTCGGGGCGATCCGACGGCTTCCCTCCGATGTCGATACGTGGCGCGCTGCGCTGCCCAAGGACCGCTCGGTGGTTGTCTACTGCGTTCATGGGCACGAAGTCAGCCAGAATGTAGCGATCGCGCTGCGTGCAGCCGGGTGGGACGCGCGCTACCTCGAAGGCGGCATTGCCGGATGGACCGAGCAGGCGCTGCCGAAGCGCAACAGGATCGCAACCTCGGGCAAGTGGATCACCCGCGAGCGGCCGAAGGTGGACCGGATCGCCTGTCCGTGGCTGGTGCGCCGTTTCATCGATCCCGAATCCGAATTTCTCTACGTGCCTTCCGAGCGCGTGTTCACGGTCGCCCGGGAGACGGGTGCGATCGCCTACGATGTTCCCGGCGCCGAACCGTTCTCCCATGATGGCGAGCGGTGCAGCTTCGACGGTTTCATCAAGGTATTCGGAATCGCCGATGCCGCGCTCGATCGTCTCGCGCTGATCGTGCGCGGCGCCGACACCGGGCGACCGGATCTCACCGCGCAATCCGCGGGTTTGCTCGCGATCTCGCTCGGCCTGTCGGCCAACCATCCGCAGGATGATCATGCGATGCTCGAGCATGGCATGACGATCTATGATGCGCTGTATGCGTGGTGCCGATCAGCGGGCGAGGCAGGACGTTAGGTGAGCGCACTCGACACAAATGCGTCGACCGGCGCATCCCGGCTGCCGGGCCACGGCGTGTCGCTCGCGGAAGCCTTTCGCGTGTGGCTGCGCATCGCCTCCTTAAGCTTCGGCGGGCCGGCGGGGCAGATCGCGGTCATGCACCGGATCATTGTCGAGGAGAAACGGTGGATCGGCGAGGCGCGCTTTCTACATGCGCTCAATTTCTGCATGCTCCTGCCGGGACCGGAAGCGCAGCAACTCGCGACCTACATCGGCTGGCTGATGCATCGAACGCTCGGCGGGATCATGGCCGGTGGATTGTTCGTCCTGCCGGGTGCGGTCGCGATCATGGCGCTGAGCTACGTCTATGCCGGCTGGGGCAACGTCCCGCTGGTCGTCGCATTGTTCTTCGGGCTGAAGGCAGCGGTGCTGGCGATCGTCCTGCAGGCGGTGATGCGCGTTGGGCAGCGCGCGCTCCGGAACCGGATGATGATTGCGATCGCTGCCGCCGCATTTGTCGCAATTTTCTTTTTCGGCGTGCCGTTCCCGCTCATCATCGTCATGGCGGGACTGGTCGGATACGTCGGCGGCAGAACGAAACTGGCCGCTTTTCAGCCGCGGGGCGGCCACTCTGGCGGCGCCAACTCGCTCGACGACGCCGACAGCCTGCTCGGCGAAGCGCTGCCGGATCACGCGCGACCGACCGTTGCACGGGCGATGCGGGTGTCGGCCGTCTGGCTGGCGCTGTGGCTGGTGCCTGTTGCCGCCATCGTGCTCTGCCTCGGCTTGCAAAACACCTTCAGCCAGATCGCGCTTTTCTTCAGCAAAATGGCGATGGTGACTTTCGGCGGTGCCTATGCGGTCCTCGCCTACGTCGCGCAGCAGGCTGTGGAAACCTACGGATGGGTGCGGCCCGGCGAAATGCTCGACGGCTTGGGCATGGCGGAGACGACGCCGGGTCCGCTGATCATGGTGACCCAGTTCGTGGGTTTCATGGGCGCCTATCGCAATCCGGGACAGCTTCATCCGATGCTGGCCGGCACGCTCGGAGGCCTGCTTACCACCTGGGTGACATTCATTCCATGCTTCCTGTGGATTTTTCTCGGCGCGCCTTTTGTCGAAGCGCTCCGCGGCAACCGGGCATTGAACTCGGCGCTTTCGGCGATCACTGCAGCGGTTGTCGGCGTGATCCTGAATCTCGCCGTCTGGTTTACCCTGCATGCCTGGTTCGGCGAGCTCACGCCTTTGCGCGCGTATGGACTCTCGCTCGACGTACCGGTCGCCGCAAGCGTGCAACCGTGGGCGGTTGCACTGTCGTTGCTCGCGATGATCGCCATCTTCCGGTTCAAGGCCGGCATGCTGCAGACACTGGCGGGATGCTCGCTCATCGGTGTGATCTTGTACTTGTGCGGCGCGATTGCAACGAGGTGATGTGCCGCGACGGAGCCGTTCGCGCGGGGGCGGCGATCGGCAGGCCGGGCGGGCCAGAGTCGCACGACGCATTCATTCCGCACTCGCGCTAGCCGCCCCGCTGACATTTTCGCCGTCCCGCTGCCGCAGCGTCCAGAACGAGAACGATGAGAGCATGGTCAGCACGCCCAGGGTCAGGAAGGCGTGGTGCAATGCGCTCGTGACGGCACCGGCGTTCGTTTGTGACACGCTGCCCAGATACCAGCCGGTGATCAGCGAGCCGCACGCCAATCCGAAGCTGAGCGAAATCTGCTGCAGCGTGCTGGCGATAGTGCTGGCCATGCTCGAGTCCGGTTCCTCGATATCGGCGTAGGCCATGGTATTGATGCTCGAAAACTGCAGCGAATTGAAAAAGCCCTGCGCCAGTCCGAGCAGGACGATCACCGGCACTGGCGTCGCCGGCACCACCAGCGCGAACAGGGAAATAGTCGTTCCCATCATCAGCGTGTTGACGATCAGCACCTGCCGATAACCGTACCGCTTCAGGATCCGCGCCGAAATGAACTTCATGACCATCGCGGCCGCCGCGGTCGGCATCATCAGCAGACCCGATTGCCACGCCGGCATGCCCAGGCCGAGCTGATAGAGCAGCGGCAACAGGAACGGCAAGCCGCCGATGCCGAGCCGGGTGACGCAGCCGCCCACCACCGAAACGCGGAAGGTGCGCACGCGAAACAACGCGAGCTTGAGCAAGGGATGCGCCACCTGTCGGGCATGCCAGGCATACGCCGCCAGCAGGCTGATCGAGAGCAGGAGCAGCACGGCGCCCGACGTCGGATCGAGCGTGTGCTCGCCGAAGATCTCGAGCAGCCACGAGAGCAGCGCCGTGCCGCTGCCGAAGAGGACGAGCCCGACCAGGTCCAGCGGCCGGGCAGAGTCGCCGCGGTAGTCCGGCATGTGGCGCCGGATCAGGTACAGCGCGATCAGGCCGACCGGCACGTTGACGAAGAAGATCTCGCGCCACGATAGCCAGTGGACGATGAGGCCGCCGACCGTGGGTCCGAGCAGGGGGCCGATCAGCGCCGGAATGATGACGAAGTTCATCGCCGCCAGCAGCTCCGACTTCGGAAACGTGCGGATGATCGCGAGCCTGCCGACCGGCATCATCATTGCCGCGCCGACGCCTTGCAGGATGCGGGTGGCGACCAGCATCGGCGCACTGACAGCCAGGCCGCACAGCATCGATGAGATTGTAAAAATTGCAACCGCGACGGAGAAGACTCGCCGGGTGCCGAAGCGGTCGGCCATCCAGCCGCTGACCGGTATGCCCACCGCCAGGCTGAGGATGTAACTGGTAACGACTGCCTTGAGACTCAGCGGCGTGACATGGAGGCTCGCCGCCATCGCCGGAACCGCGGTGTTGATGATCGTCGAGTCGAGCTGCTCCATGAACAAGGCGGTGGCGACAACCCACGGGAGATAGGCCTTGATGCGGGGATCGCTCGTCGTTGCAACTCGCGTGACTTGGCGGGGCGGAGCTGACATGTGCGCAGATCGGAATGGAAGACCGTGATCTTACAGAAGCGTTCTTGCGATAACGGCCCAGGCCTGTGCCTTGTCTGCACCCGCGCGGTGAACGTTGCCGGTCGCCGGTGATCGTTACGCCGCGATCATCAATCCTGCGTTCGCCGCGCCGCTTGTTTTCGGCAGACGCGACGACGCGGCAGCGTTACAATGATTGCGCCACTTTGTCCGACGCACGATGTCCCGCCCTCCACTGCAGCACCGCTATTCGTTGGCCTGCGTCCTTGGCGCGGCGACGCTTACGATCGTCGCGCCGGCGGCGGCGCGCTTCGATCCCGCGCGCGTGGCCGTCGAGTCAGCCGCGGTTGCCGCGCGCTTCCCCGATCCTGCGGTTGCCTACGACACGCCGGGATTTCGCGCTGGCCGCGACGATTTCACCTCGCACGAGGAATTGATGGCCTTCGTCTCCGCATTGCAGGCGCGCAGCGGTGGCTTCACCTTGCGCATCGTCGGTGCGTCGAAGGAGGGCCGCGCGATTCCCTTGCTGGTGTTCGGGTCGACGAAAACCGAGACGCCCGCGGCAATGCTCAAGAGCGGCAAGCCGACTGTGCTGATCGTCGCGCAGCAGCACGGCAACGAGCCCGCCGGCAGCGAAGCCGCGCTGGTGGTGGCCGCGCGGCTGGCCGAGGGCGACCTCAAGCCACTGCTCGACCGGATCAACGTCCTCATCGTTCCGCGTGCCAACCCCGACGGCGCGGACGCCTTCGTTCGCGACACCAGCGTGCACATCGACATGAACCGCGATCATCTTCTGTTGCGGACCAGCGAGGCGCGCGCGATCGCGCTGGTCGCCCGCGAGTACCAGCCCGATGTCGTGATCGATGCACACGAGTTCACGGTGATGGATCGCTGGGTCGCCAAGTTCGGCGGCGTGATGTCCTACGACGCGCTCATCCAGTACGCGACGGTGGGAAACCTGCCGCCGGCGCTGACTATTCAAGCCGATGCGCGATTTCGAGCCGCGATCCTTGCCGCGCTCGACGGCGCGGGTCTCAAGCCGCATTGGTATTTCACCACCGAAGCCGGATCGAGCGACAGGACGGTCTCGATGGGCGGCGTGCAGCCCGATACGTGGCGCAACGTCGGAGGCCTGCGCAACGCGGTGAGCTTCCTGCTCGAGACGCGCGGCGTCGGCATCGGCCGCGCGCACTTGAGGCGCCGCGTACGCACGCATGAATTGACGATGGAGGCCCTATTACGAACGACGGCGACCGATCCCGCGGAAGTGCTCGCGCTAACGCGCGCAGCCGCGAGCGGCGTTGCCGCCACCGCGTGCGGCGGCGACTATGTGGTGGAAAGCGACGCGACCCGCACCACGCATACGCTCAGCTTCATCGATCCCGTCACCGCCGTCGACAAGGACGTCGAAGTCCCGTGGCGATCTGCGCTCGACATCAGGACGCTGCGGACGCGCCCTCGGCCCTGCGGCTATTTTCTCGATGGAAGCCAGCGCGACGCCGCGGCGCGATTGCGCGACCTCGGCGTGGTTGTCGAACGCCTCGCCGCTCCGCTCACTGCCCGCGTCGAGCGTTTCCGCATCCTGAAGAGCGAGCAGGGCCGGCGCGCCGACGGCCGCGGAGCGATCGACGATCCCGAAGGCGTCCTGCGCATCGTCGTCGAAACCGAGGCCCTGGTTGCCAGCCTGCCGGCCGGCACGTACTACATTTCGCTTGCGCAGCCGCTTGCCAATCTGGTTGCCGCGGCGCTCGAGCCCGATTCGCAGAACAGCCTAGCCGCGAACCGCCTGCTGCCTCTCGACCAGGACCGCGTGCTGCTGCGCGCGCTCGTGCCGCCACCGGCATCGCTGCACGTGTGGGAGGACCGGTAGCGCAGCGCTTGTCCCTGCCTCGGCGCCGATGCGTTTGTGCTCTAATGACACGATCTGAAAAGAGAGTTGAAATGTCCGCATACAACTTGAAGATCAATGGACGTGTCCATCAGCCCGCGGTTCAAATTCTTCAGCTGGATCTACTGTATTGCGGTCCTCTTGACCGACTTCTCGGACTATGGCGAGGACGCCGTTACGCTAGGCTACGCGGCGAGCCGGGCTTGCCTCCGATCGGGCCCGCGGTCGCCAACGCGATGGCACGATTGGGATTGGTCCGTCCGCGGCAGTTGCCTATGGTCCCGGGAGCATCGACATGAGCTTGATCCATCGTATCGCCGAACTCGCGCGCGAGCGTACGAACACGTGCAACTCCGTCACGCTCACATGTCGCGGAATCGCCGCGTCATTGCTGGTGTTTGCCGTCGCTTCGCATGCGGCCGACGTCGCCACGGCCACCAGGAATCCGGTGACGTTGAAACCGGTCTCGGCATTCGAAAAAATCGGCGATCGGAACGCGCGCGCAATCGCCTTGTTCCAGGAAGCCGGCAAGGTGATCCAGTCGCCTCGCTGCATGAATTGCCACCCGGCAACGGAGCGGCCCACGCAGACCGACAAGTTCCGTCCGCATCAGCCCCCGGTGGTTCGCGGCGAGGCGGGCATGGGGCCGCCGGGCGGCCTCGCCTGCACGACGTGCCATCACGACGCCAATTTCGATCCTGCCGGAGTGCCCGGAAATCCTGCGTGGCATCTCGCTCCCGCAGAAATGGCATGGCAGGGACGGACGCTCGGTCAGATCTGTGCCCAGATCAAGGATACATCGCGCAACGGCGGCAAGGACATGCCGGCGCTGGTCGAACACATGGCCAAGGACAGTCTCGTCGGCTGGGCGTGGTCGCCGGGCGCGAGCCGGACGCCTGCACCGGGAACGCAAAAAGCGTTCGGGGCGCTGATCAAGGCGTGGGCCGCGGCTGGAGCTACCTGCCCGAGCTGATCGTTGGCGCCAGAGCGGCCGAGCTGACGATGTTTTATTTCTTGGGAAGATTGGTCCTGGCTCTGTCCGATTGTTTCTTGAACAGGTCCATCACGTCATTCAGGTGCCTGGGATCCGCGGAAGAGCTGGCGCCGTGCTTGGGATCGGCGTCGGACGTCACCGACAGCGTGCTCACGCCGTTGGCTTCGCACCCGACCACTGCGCCGGTTCCGTTCTTGGCGCCCGCTTCCGCTGACTCGAGGTAGATGCTGCACTTGGTGACCCGTCCCTTCGTGCCCCAGGTATACGCGGCATCGTCGTCCTGATGGTAAGCCGGCTCGAGGGCCTTGATCGTGGCAAAAAACCTTTGCAGCACGACGGCGTCGTAGTCGGGATAACCCGGCCAGATGCGTGTCCCGAGCAATACCTCGTTCTTGTTCGCGTCCCTCATGTAGACAATGACCCCGATGGCATTGTCCGTCGCGGTGGGCACCTTGCCCGGCGACGAGGGCTTTTTCGTTTGAGCGGAAATTGCCGAGACGCCAAAAATCAAGGGAAGCACCAGCAGCAGCGATATCTTGCGCAACATTGAATCCTCCTGTTGAACGTGGCCGTTCTGGGCTGCGAGTCGATCCCGCATGTCATCCGGCGCGTGATGTGCGCAATATAGGCCGAACCTTCGTTGGTCGCCAATCGGAGGGTTTTGCTCCGGAGGTGCACGACTGCGCCCGAGGCTGCGCGGCTGGCGAAGCCAAATGGCTGGAGCGAAGGCAGTCGCGCTCCTGTAACGATAAAACGGCCCATGGCTCGTGTGTTTGTGCGAACGACTCAACGCCGGAACTTCGACCTACCGATCGTTTGTCGCGCCGCGTTTTCGTGGCACCGACGACGGATCGCAATGGTTCATTTTGAATAGGCAATCGATTGCGACTGCGGCCTGCGCGGAGCGTGCGCACGACGCGCGCGGTTTCGCGCTGGGGCTCGCCGCGCACGGGATCGGCACCGCGAGGGCGTTCCAGGTCAATGTCGAAGCGGGAACGTATGCCGGGCTCGCCTTCGGCCTTCACGGCTGTACGGGCCGATGGGAAGAGTGTTCCAACGCGGTTCCTAATGGGTGTCGCGGCGGCCTGGCGTCCTATAGAACCACCGCGCAACAAGCGTGGCCAGGAGGGTTGCCACCAGCTGCGCGACAATGAATCCAGGCGTGTCCATCGGCCGAATGCCTGAGAAAGTGTTGGTTGCCGCGCGTGCCAAGGTGACCGCCGGATTCGCAAGCGACGTCGACGCGGTGAACCAATAGGCTCCCGTGATGTAGACGGCGACCAATCCCGCGACCCACTTGGGCTGCGCGCGAGCGCCAAGCCAGATCGTAAGCAATAGTCCGGCTGTCGCGATACCTTCACTGAACCACTGGCTCGGTCCGGCACGCACATGCGCCGAGATGGAAAAGAGCGGAAGCTCGAACATCAGATGCGCCGCCGCCACGCCGACGAACGCCGCGACGATCTGCGTCGCGATGTACGGCAGTACGTTCCTCCATTCGAATTCTCCGGAGATCGCAAAGGCAAGAGTCACCACCGGATTGAAATGGGCGCCGGAGATGGGCCCGAAAATAGTGATCAGCACCCAAAGGCCGCATCCAGTAGCGATGCTGTTCGCGAGCAATGCAATGGCTGCATTTCCGCCCGCCAATCGTTCTCCCATGATGCCGGAGCCCACCACGACGGCGAGCAGAAAAGCCGTGCCGAGCGCTTCTCCGGCGAGCCGGCGCGTGAGCGTCATTGCTTGCCGAGGTCTCTAACCGTCTTTTCGATCTTCAGCCGATCGAGTTTTTCCAGCGGCAAGCTGATCAAGAGCTCGATCCGGCGCTTCAGGATCGTCGCGACTCGCGTGAATTCCCGGTTCTTCGCCTCGTCGGTGCCTTCGAACAGCGACGGATCTTCGACGCCCCAATGGGCAGTGATCGGCTGGCCAGGCCAGATGGGGCAGATTTCGCCCGCCGCGTTATCGCAAACGGTCACGACGAAATCCATGACGGGCGCGTCCGGCTTGGCGAATTCCTCCCAGTTCTTGCTGTATAGACCCTCGGTAGAGAAGCGCAGCCGTCGCAGCGTCTCCAATGCAAAGGGATTCGGCGTCGTCGCGGGGTAGCTACCCGCCGAATAAGCCTTGAAATTGCCGCGGCCAACATGATTGGTGATGACTTCCGCCATGATGCTGCGTGCCGAGTTGTGAGTGCAGAGGAACAGGACGTTGTAGATACACTCCGTCATGGCTAGGTCCGCGCGCAGCACCCGCTCGCTGATTGCGCCGCGGCAGCTTTCGGCTGACCAGGAGTGCAACACGACGCCACGACTCCGTCACCTACAGCGCCACAGCTTGATGGATTCGCGGCCTCCTCGTCAGAAGCCAGACCACCGAACAGCGGGATCGTACCCAGTGAACGGAAGCTTTCCCACGCAATTCCCTGTGGGTCGGTCACCCAGTACTTGTCCGATTTTGCGTAACAGCAATGAGCGTCTTTTTCAGCGACGACGGCAGTGTTGGCCTTTTGCAGATTCGCGTGGATGGCTTCGAGCTCCTCGTCGCTTTCCGCTTGCATTCCAAGATGGTTGACGCCCGGAGCTTGCCCACGATGAGAAATCGCGAAATTGATGCGCGGATCGTCCAGCATCCACTTGGCGTAGTCGGGCTTCACGACAGCAGGCTGTTCGCCGAACATCGCGGAATAGAAGGCGATACTCTTGTCCAGATCGCTGACGGCAACGTGCACGTGAAAACGCTTCATTGGAACTCCCGGTATTGTTCGATGGGACAGCAACGCGGGCGGAGCTGATGCGCGTCGCTGATTTGGCTTCGGCGCAACTTGGATGGCCGCGACAAGGGCTGTTGAACGTTCAGTCGTGATGCTTCCCGCGACCGGACGAGGCCGGCGCTTACAATGGCAAGAGGCATGACGATTTTCTCTTACGCTTGATCATCGGTGCACACGCGATGTCGCACACGCCACCCTCGCAGCAGTTTCTCGTCAGGTAGTCGACGAGACCGTTCATCGTTTTGTAATTCGCGGCGTAGTAGATGAATCGGCCGGCCGGAATCGCCTTGACGAGTCCTGCACCCGCCAACTCCTTCAGGTGGAACGACGCGTTGGCGTTTGCGAGATGCCGGCGCGAGGCTATTTCTCCGGCAGGCAAGCCCTCCGGCCCTTGCTCGACCAAGAGTCGAAAGATACCCAACCTGGTTCGGTGAGCTAGCGCGGCAAGGGCGTCGATGACGGTCGTCGTTTCCACATTTCTAATATCTTATAAATAATATTGGTTGTCAACCTTGCCCGAACTTGGCATAGCACCGGTACTGAACGCCGCGAGTGATTGCATTCGGCCTCAGGTGAAATCATCAATACGTCCAAATCGTTACGACCGGCTGAACTCGGAACGATCAAGACAATGAAGGTCTTAGCGCATCGATTATGCGTCGCCCCGATGATGGATCGGTGCGATTCACAATCGAGATCAAGCGCTTGCAATGCGGCGTGTGCAAATCGTGTGCACGCACCTGCTTAGCTGTACTGCGCGCCGGTGCACTGGACTGCAGCGGCGGCCCAACGCATTCCCGATTGTCGTCACGTCAGAGCCGACGCTGGCCACACTCCCGGACGTCGGCCTTTCGATGTAGCACAATTGTGCTACACTGCATTTTTCACACGGAGCTTCGCCATGTCCACAACCACCATTCGCCTGCCGCAGGATCTTAAGGAGCGCATCGCTCGCGCAGCAGAACGGGCTGGAACCACCGCGCACAGTTTCATTCTGGAAGCGATAGCCGAGAAGGCCGAACAGGAAGAGCGCCGGGGAGAGTTCCAGACTACGGCCGAGCGGCGGTACGCTGAGATTGTCGCCTCTGGCAAGACAGTGCCCTGGACTGAGATGCGTCGCTATCTTGAGCGGCGGCTCACCAGCAACAAGATTGCTCGACCGAAGCCGCGAACGCTTGCGCGCTAACCATGTCGCGCATCGAGCTCGCACCGGAGGTCGGGGACGATCTCGATCGCATCCTGGAACATCTCTTTGCGCATCAGGTGGCGGATGCGGCATCGTGTATTGCAGACATCATCGGGGCAATTGATGTGCTGGAGCGCAATCCGCAGATAGGTCGGCCTGCCCGAGCGGACCTAAGAGAACTGGTGATCGGGCGCCGTGCACGCGGTTATGTCGCGCTGTATCGATATGTTGCCGAACTTGATACGGTGTTTGTACTCGCCATCCGCGGTCAGAAGGAGGCGGGTTACACAAAAACGTAGGCTTGCGAGAAAAGACGATAACCGAGCCGACTGACGCTCATCGTCCAGGAGCAGTCGTTCAGCGTCGCCGCTCAAATTGCCAGTAAGCGGCCGCTCGTCACTCGGGGCGATGGGAACGCGGGTCGACTTTGTGTTCGACCGCTTCCCCCACAATACGGACGAGTTTCCCGTCAGCCGATGTTGCGACGGGTTCCCAGGAAGCCAATTGCCATGACTCCGAGGAGCACGGTCAGGATCATCGCTCCGATCGGGGACAGCGTGGGAATCGCTGCCGTCGGGACGCTAGCGATAATGACCATGTCCTGCATGTCGAAATCGGGAGGCCCCCCGCCTCCGTCGCTAAGTCCAATCCAAAAGGCGTTGCCTTGGTTGAGCGACGTCTGGCTCACGTCAAAGAGACTGAAGTCGGGCTGGCTCCATGGCGCATTGAGCGTGGGCCTGCCATTGCCTCCGGGCGTTACTGTGTTTGGCGGCGTCACGATACCGTTATTCGCAGCGGTGTTGTTGGCCGGGTTGGAATTAGGAATGAAAGTGAACGGTATCAACTGATTCGTTGGGAGGGAACAAGTGACGGTCGTATTAACGGGTGTCGTTGCAGTGAACCAGTTAATTGGGCATCCGGTCACGACGAAGTTGTTGTTGAACGCAGCGTCGCCGTGCCCCTTCAAAGTGAACGTGACGGGAACAGAGGCCGCCGCGGAATCGACCAACTTGAGGTACATCCCGCCGTATCCCCTGGTTCCAGTCGGAATGTTGTTTGGAAACGCCGGCGGCGACTCATCGCTCCCAATCGTCATCTGCCCCTGCGGACCGGATTCGAAAGCCACATGAACAGGCTCTACAGGCCAAGGACCGACGGCAGGAACCTGGTTGCCATTGCTATCGACGACCAGCAGGACGGCAGCGCTCACTTGTGCCAACCCACACCAGCCGATTGCCGCAATGACTACCGCAATCGCAAGCTTTTTCATTCGTTACCCTTTCCCGCGGGTTGCCCAGCTGTTGAGTAGATCACTTGCGAACGGTCGTCGGGTTGATCTGAGTCAAGAGATCACGCGGCGTAGACCCCCGGAATACAAGCTAGCAACTCACAGCAGATGCTGATTTCGTACTCCGGGCTATAGGCTCACTTGCTCTTTCACCACCTAAGCATCTGGCGATCCGGCTGCTTCTTCGCCTTCGAACGGGCGCTTCAGGACAGCAGGCATGACCGCTCTGGGTCGACACAGGCCGCTGGAGATTTTCGGACGCGGTAGTGAGTGCGCACGCGATATCCGACTCGTGCGCGCCGCGTGTGCAGTGGCGACCGCCGCAAACGCGATCGGCGCCCACTCTATAGAGCGCCACATCTCCGCAGACTCTGGCGAGCAATTTCTGCCACGCGATAGAATCGTCAGTCGTTCCAAATATCTATTGGACCGACTGAGCACAAAAACCATCAACTGAATGAACGACTTATCACACCGTTTTTGTATTGCGCCGATGATGAATCGGCGCGATTCACAATCGAGGTCATGCGCTTGCAACGCTTCGTATGCACAGTGTGTGCACGCACCCGCTTAGCTGCACTAACCTGCAATGCTTTGGAATGCGAGGTCGCGAAGGGGCACGCCCGAGATTCGTTAGCACGCGAATACTGCACATGCTCGGAAGGTAATCGGTGCGCCCCTGCGCGAACCACTGGGCCCCTTCGACCGATAGGCGGTCGTGGATCTTGATTCCCCGCAACCGGTTTTGCCCGGAAGCGCTGTCTACGCACGGCGATTTCGTGACACTTCAGTGAGCGCGCGCGGGGTTGCCGAAATTGCGGAGTGCCCCTCGAGATGGTGTCTATAGCTTCCTCGAGCGCTCCTGCACGTTGTATCGAGCGACAGATCGGCGAGGAAGCCAGAGCCCGTTATATGGCGATAGCAGAAGTGCTCTGTCGGTACCGCACATCGGACAGCAGGCGGTCTAATTCTTTCTTGACGACGACGTAGCACTCGCAAGCGCCGACTTCCAATCCAGACCGCTCAAGCACCGCAATGTGGCCGCGGCGGTAAAGAATAAAACCAGCGCGCTGCAATTTCCCGGCGGCCTCCGAAATACCTTCCCGGCGTACGCCGAGTACGCTGGCGACCAATTCCTGCGTCATGATCAAGTCACGCGAGGAGACTCGATCGAGGGTCGACAATAGCCAGCGGCACAGCTGCTGCTCCACCGAATGGTGCCGATTGCAGGCCGCGGTCTGCGCTATCTGGGTAAGTAGCGCCTGGGTGTAGCGCAGCAACAAGCGCTGCATCAAGCCGGCGCGATTGAATTCCTGCTTCAGCAAGCGGCGCTCCAGCCGGTAAGCGTGGCCCCCGGTCGTCACCACGGCCGAACTTGGCGTGGTATCCCCTCCCATGAACAGCGCAATACCAACTATGCCTTCATTGCCCACCCTCGCAGTTTCGGCCGATGCGCCAGATTCGATGACATAGTGCAGCGACACGATGGCGGTGGTGGGGAAATAGGCGTACTGCAACTGTCCGCCGGGTTCGTAGAGGATTTCACCGAGCGGCATCGGGACCAGTTCCAGATGCGCAGCCAAGGGGTCGAATTCCGCCGTGGGCAAGGCGGCGAGAAGATGGTTTTGATTCGGACTATGGAGTGATGACATCGCGGACTGTCGAGATCTTGCTTTCTATTTCTGCGCGATGATTTCCACGCCAATTCCGCGGTAACCGATGAAACGGCAGGACTGGTTGAACATCGGCTCTCCGCTCACCCGAAACTGTTGTTGCGAGCCATCGGCATTGACGCGGCTGAAGAGGAAATCCAGGAATGGCTTCCGGTCTGCAATGGTTGCCCGCAGTACCTCCCGCTCCGCCTCATTCCAGCCTGCCACCTGGACACCGCTTGTATCTCCCACCAAGGCGTCGACCCGGATTCCGAGCATCTCCAGGACAGGGCCGGAAACCTTGGTGAAGTTCAAGTTCTCGTCCTGCTCCCAGTACCAGTCGGAGGCCAGTTCGGTCAGGCTGCGATAGCGGGCTTCGCTTTCGCGCAGTTCGGCGGTCCGTTCCTGCACCGTCTGTTCCAGCACCTTGTTGTAATTCTCGAGTTTTTTGTACAGCAGCCGCACTTCCAGCATGTTGTGGATGCGCGTCTTGACTTCGACCAGATCGAACGGCTTACTGATGAAATCCTTTGCGCCGGCTTGCAGCGCGCGCAGCTTGTGGCCGGGTTGGGCGGTGATCACGAGGACTGGAAGGTAGCCGTCCGCATCGTTTGTCTTGAGGCCTTCCATCACCTGGAATCCATCCATGCCGGGCATCTGCAGGTCGAGCAGGATCAGGTCGTAGCGGTTCTTGCGATGCAGCGCGCAGACCTCGTGCGGATTCATGGTCGAGGCAACGCAGGCGTAGCCGGCGTCATGCAGCAATTGCTCGAATAAACTGACATTGACCTCCTGATCGTCAACAATCAGGATGTTGGCGTTGAGAATGTCGGATGCACTAACCGTCATGCTTTTTCCTCTTTATTTGCGCGGGCCGATTCCGTTTTCGCAAATTTCAGTGCCACGTCCAGCGTATCCATGAACTCATTGACCTTGATAGGTTTGGTGAGATAACGTAAGAATCCTGCCTCCAGACCTTTCTCGATATCGCGGGGTATTGCATTGGCACTGAGGGCAACCACCGGGATGTGCGCTGTTGCCGGGTCTGCGCGCAGGACTTTCAGCGCTTGGATACCGCTGATGCCAGGCAGATTGATGTCCATCAGGATGACATCCGGCCGGGAGGCGCGCGCAATCTCGATGCCGTGGTTGCCGTCCCTCGCACTCAGCAGGCGGATATCGGGCCGGCGCGCGATGAGATCTTCGACCAGCATCAGATTGGCTGGGTTGTCCTCGACATAGAGCAGGGTGCGCAACTGCGCGTCGGCTTGAACTTGCGCCTGGGCGACAGCCGTGAGTTCGGCTACGCCGCTGACAGGTTGTCGTTCAGCCGTCAGGTTCATTTCGATCCAGAACACACTGCCCTTCCCGACAGTGCTTTCCGCGCCTATGACGCCCCCCATCAATTCGATCAGCCGCTTGCACACCACCAGGCCGATGCCTGTGCCTTCCTCGACGTTCGCCTCTTGTCCGAGACGATTGAACGGCTGGAAAAGCTGCGTCAGTTTATCCGGAGTCAATCCTTCGCCGGTGTCCTTGACACAGATGCGAATGCGTTCTGGGGTGCCCGCGATGCAGTCCACGACGACCGTTCCGCCCACTTTGTTGTATTTGATTGCGTTGGAGAGAAGGTTGATCAGAATCTGCTTCACCCGTGTCCGGTCGGCTTTGACGAAGTACAGGATTTCGAACTGGGGAAAGGCCACGCTGATGCCGCGCTTTTGCGCCTGCGGTTCTATCATGGCTTGGCATTCGTGCATGACCTCGGCCAGCGAGACCAGCTCCAGCGACAGCGACGGCTTCCCGGACTCGATCAGCGCGAGATCGAGGATTTCGTTGATCAGCTCCAGCAGGTACCACCCCGCCTGGAGAATCTGATCGACGCTTCGCTTCTGGGAGGTCGTTGGCGGCGGCGAACCGGATTCTATGAGTTGGGCAAAACCGAGGATCGCACTGAGCGGCGTGCGCAGCTCATGGCTCATGCTGGAGAGGAAATCCGATTTCGCGAGGTTGGCTTTTTCCGCAACGGCCATCGCGTTGTTCAGTTCCAATTCGACCTGCTTGCGCACGGAATTGTCGGTGCCGATCAACAGGTATCCGATGATATCGCCATAATCATCGCGCAGCGCGGTGACCGACACGATGGCCGGGAAGCGGCTGCCATCCTTTCGGATATAGGTCAGCTCGTAGATGTCCTCGATGCCGCGTGAGGCCTTGAACACCAATGCCTCGAAGCCC
>Ga0209839_10000223_pt1 | contig 28747 bp, 22 predicted proteins | sample OrgsoiDNA2013050_FD_185800 | JGI IMG/M metagenome (GOLD analysis project Ga0209839, IMG submission 185800) | Permafrost soil microbial communities from the Arctic, to analyse light accelerated degradation of dissolved organic matter (DOM) -... | ecosystem: Environmental > Terrestrial > Soil >... | reverse complement strand
AAAGTACGCGTGCCGGTAGCGATCCGGGTCGTCCCAGACGGTGCGGGCCAGGGTGGGAAACGGCTGGGTCAGCACGAGGTTGCCCTTGGTCCCTGGCGGGACGGGCTTGCCCGGGCCGAACCCGGAGAACAGGATCGTGTAGATGGCGCCGATCCGGTTGCACGCGTGCACGGCGGTGCACGCCTCGATGGCATTGGGCAGGTAGATCGCGTGGCGGTCGACGAAGCCCCGCACGCTCGCCCGGAACTCCTCGTGCTCATCGTCAAGTTCCCAGCTCATGGCTGCGGTCATGGCTAGCCTCCTCGCGTGACCTGGCGGCCGTACCTGGTCAGCGCTCAGCTTACTAATGAATGTTCATTAGTACCGTAAACTGCTGGGCGTGGAGAGGTCAACCGCGACGAACCGCGGCACCGTGCTCGACGCGGCCTGCCTGCTCTTCGCCGATCGCGGCTACCGGGCCACCTCGATGAAGGACATCGCCACCGAGCTCGGGGTGCGCGCGCCGAGCCTGTATAACCACGTCACGTCCAAGCAGGAAATCCTGTACGCGATCATGGACAAGGCGATGGACCGCGCCATCGCCGCCCTGGACGAGGCGCTGGACGGCGTGCAGGACGCCGCTGACCAGTTGCGCCGGGCCACCGAGTCGCTGGTACTCGACTTCCTGCGTTACCCGGCCGAGGTGACGGTCTGCAATGTCGAAGTCCGCAGCCTGGACCCGGGTTACCGCCTCGCGATCGTGGCCAAGCGGGACCGGTACGGAGCGCGGGTGCGCCGCATCATCGAGCAGGGCTGCCGCACCGGCCGGTTCCGGACGCCGACGCCGCAGATCGCGGCCTTCGCCGTGCTGGAGATGGGTAACAGCGCGAAGTCCTGGTTCAGGCCCGGCGGCCGGTACACCGACACCTACGTGGCTCGCGCGTACGGTGAGTTCGCCCTCCGTGTCGTCGGGCACGCGGACTGAGCGATCGGCGGCCGGTACGGTGAGATCGTGATCTGGCCCCACCTTCCCGCGCCGGGCGCCGGGCAATGACCGCCGCCGCGACCGGCTCCGGGCCGGCCTCCGGGACCTGGGGCGGCCTGCCCGCGGTCCAGCGGCCCGGGTGGCCAGACGACGGCAGGCTGCAGGCGGTGACCAGCGAGCTGGCCGCGCTGCCCCCGCTGGTGTTCGCCGCGGAATGCGAACGGCTGCGCGAGCGCCTGGCCGCGGTGACGCGGGGCGAGGCGTTCGTGCTGCAGGGCGGCGACTGCGCGGAGACGTTCGACGGCGCGACCGCCGAGGCGGTGAGCGCCAAGCTGCAGACGCTGCTGCAGATGGCCCTGGTGCTCACCTACGGGGCGAGCGTGCCCATCGTCAAGATCGCGCGCATGGCCGGTCAGTTCGCCAAGCCCCGGTCCCGTCCGACCGAGGTGCGCGAGGGCGTGGAGCTGCCGGCCTACCGCGGCGATGCGGTCAACGGCTTCGAGTTCACCCGCCAGGCCAGGACCCCTGATCCTGGCCGGCTGCTGCGCTCCTACCACTGCTCGGCGGCCACGCTGAACCTGTGCCGGGCCTTCACCGCCGGCGGCTACGCGGACCTGCATCAGGCGCACGGCTGGAACCAGGACTTCGTCCGGGAAAGCCCGGCGGGACAGCATTACGAGCGGCTGGCCGAGGAGATAGACCGGGCGCTCGCGTTCATGCGCGCCTGCGGTGCCAACCCGGCCGAGCTGCGCTCGGTGGAGCTTTACACGTCTCACGAGGCCCTGCTGCTGGACTACGAACAGGCCCTGACCAGGTCCGATCCGGGCACTGGCCTGCGGTATGGCGCGTCGGCGCACTTCCTGTGGATCGGCGAGCGCACCCGCGCCCTCGACGGCGCGCACGTTGACTTCGCCCGGGATATCTGCAACCCGGTCGGGGTCAAGCTGGGCCCTTCGGCCACCCCCGCGGAGGTCCTCGCGCTCGCCGAGGCGCTCAACCCCTCCGGCGAGCCCGGACGGCTCACGTTCATCAGCCGGATGGGCGCCGCCCGGGTCCGCGATCTCCTGCCGCCGCTGGTCCGGGCGGTCGCCCGGACCGGGATGCCGGTCGCCTGGGTCTGCGATCCGATGCACGGCAACACCTTCGAGGCTCCCAGCGGGCACAAGACGCGGCGGTTCGACGACGTCCTGGCGGAGGTGCACGGCTTCTTCGACGTGCACCGGACGCTCGGCACCCATCCGGGCGGCATCCATATCGAGTTCACCGGCGACAACGTGACCGAGTGCGTCGGCGGCAGTCACCAGATCGCCGAGGACGACCTGCACCAGCGGTACGAGACCGCCTGTGATCCGCGCCTCAACCGCAGCCAGTCACTGGACCTGGCGTTCACCGTGGCCGAGAGCTACCGCACGTCCCCGGGCGGAGTCGCCGGCTCCCGGCGGTGACCGCGGCAAGGATTGGCCTTCTGGCGCGGCCCTATCTCATCGAATGAGCGATTCCGCTTGGGCCGGAAAGATCATTGCGTTACCGATCACGGGCGCAAGGGTGGCGTCACATCTGAGCCGGATCAGCACAACTACGGACCCTATGATGCTGCCTTATGTTTCCACTGGGTTACGTACCTGCCGTCCGCGATGAAGTTTTCCGCAGACCCGAACAACGCCCGTAATGGACCCGGCTCAAGTGGCGCGGAACGCCAGTCGGCTGCCATGGCCGGGGTAATCCCGAGACCATTCTGCCGACGGCGCATCGCCCGGATCCCGCGCCCGCCAGGCGATCACGAGGCGGCCGGTTCTGGCCGCGCCAACCGAGCCCCGACGGTGCCGCAGGCCCGCACCTGATCGGGTGCCGGGATTCTTCCGCCGGCCTTTAGCCAGTTCAGCGCTGCGGTCTCGGTCGGCGCCCGGCCCGCGGATCCTGGTGCGATGGGACGGACCGCCACCCAGCGCACGCCCGACGCTAGCCGCAGCGCGGCCCCGTTGCCATCCCCGCATCCGGGGAAATGCTCACGCTCACAGGCGGCTGCGGCCGGGTGAATGAGTTTCAGGCCTTCCTCATTTCCCTTTTCCGCACGCTCGTCCGGCGGGCGCGATAGGCGTCCGCTACCGGATCGCAACCGTCCCGCTACCGGATCGCCTGGGCCGCCGCCGTAGCGTCCGGTCTAGGCGCCATCGTCAGCAACCTGCTGATGCTCCCGCTCACGGTGAGTTCAAGGCTACAAATTTATGACTATGTGACGACACATACGCAAGTATAGCTATGATTGTCCGGAAACAGAACTTAAGAGAACGATCTGGTTAACGCCGCCTTACGTTCGCACGGCTGGGGCCGGTGTCTGGCCTGGAAGACTGACAGAGGGGAGACGTGCCGCAGTGAGCTATTCGTCAGGGCCGCAGGACTTTCAACTGAGCGACTACACCGGCGTGCTCAGGCGCCGCTGGTGGCTGATCGTCGTGGTGGCCGTGCTCGGAACGGTGTGCGGCGTCGGCTATCTCAAGGTTGCGCACAAGGTCTACACGGCCACCGCGTCGGTCTACGTGACCGCCTCGAGCGGGACCGCCAACCAGGTGGCGAATGGCCGCACCACGGGCACGGTCAACCTGGACACCGAGGCTCAGGTCGTGCAGTCGGTGGCGGTCGCGCAGGCCGCGGGCAAGCTGATGCACGCCACGGTCACCCCGCAAAAGCTCATCAGCCGGATCAGCGTGACGGTCCCGGCGAACTCCCAGGTGCTGTCCATCGGCTGCCAGGGATCCTCGGCCGTCATCGCCGCGAACTGTGCGCAGTCGTTCGCGCAGGCCTTCCTGAACTACAGCAGCACGAGCACCACGGCCGCGGTCAACAGCCAGATCTCGGTCCTGCAGGCCAGGATCAAGACCCTGGAGTCGGGCGCGGCGAAGCTGGCCATCGAGATCACCGCGCTGCCCGGCAACTCGCCGCAGCGGGCCACCGACCAGCAGCAGCTGAACTCCGATAACAGTCAGCTCAGCTCGCTGAACAGCCAGGTCGCCCAGCTCACCTCCGATCTGGCCGATCCCTCCGGCGGCTCGATCATCAGCAACGCCTCCCCTCCGCAGAGCGCTACGAGCCCGAAGTCGTCGCTGATCCTCCCCAGCGGCCTGCTGGCCGGCCTGCTGGCCGGCCTGATCCTTGCTTACATCCTGGACCGCAGGGACCGCCGGATCCGCGCGCCCAGGGACCTCACCAAGCTCAACGTGCCCGTGCTGATGAGCCTGCCGCTGCGCCGGTTCACCCCGGAACTGGCCATCGCCACCCCCCGGTCGCGGGTCGGCCGCGACTTCTCCGAGCTGGCCCACCTGCTGACCAGTTCGCTGGGGTCCGGACGGCACGTGATCCTGGTGGCCGGCGTATCCGCCGGCCAGGGCACCAGCCTGGCGGCGGCCAACCTGGCCGTCGCGCTGTCCCGTAACCAGCCCGACGTCATGCTGGTGTGCGCCGACCTGGAGGGATCCGTCATCCCCGCGATGGCCGGCCTGCCGTCAGGGCCCGGCCTCACCGACGTGCTGGCCGGGACCGTGTCGGCGGAGGAGGCCGAGCGCCGGATGACCACGGCGCCCCGGCTGCGGGTGATCACGCCGGGTTCGGCCGTGCCGGAAGCCGAGGATCTCCGGCAAGATGCCGTGGAACGGCTGCTGAACGGCCTGCGCAGCGAGGCTCGCTGGGTCGTCGTCGAGTCGCCTCCGGTCGCCTCCGGTCCTGATGTCTACACCCTCGCGCATATCGCCGACGCGGCCGTGCTGGTCACCGAGGTCCCCCGGGCCCGCAGCAACCAGGTGCTGGACAGCGTGGAGCACCTGGACAAGATGGGCACGACCGTGCTCGGCGCCGTGCTCCTGCCCTCGCCGGCGCCGTCCGGCAATCGCACCCCGCCGGCCCCGCCGGCCGCAGCCGCTCCGTCGGCTTCGCCGGCCCCAGCCGCTGTTGCCACGGTCAGCGACTGGTCCGCGGCTGAAGAGGCGTCCACTTCGCTGCACGGCAGCTGAGCGTATGACTAGTCGGGGGACCTGGACGCGGTGGGCGGTGGCCGCGTCCTCGTGCGGAGTGATCGCCGCCCTGGCCGGATGTTCCGCCGGGTCGAGGCCCGCGTCCTCGACCGCATCAGCCAGCGGCGGGACAAGCCCGGCGGTCACCGCGACGACATCCACGGGATCGACCGATGCCGCCGGTCCGGTCGCCCCGCTGACCGGGCTCAGCGTGACCGCCGTCACCGCGCAGCGGCCGGCCGTGGCCGTGGCCGTGGCCGGCTCGGATCCGTCCGGTCTCGGTTCGGCCGACGTCGTCTTCGAGGAGATGGCCTCACCGGTCAGGTACCTAGCCGTTTTCCAGTCAGAGCAGGCGAGCGGGGTGGGCCCGGTGACGAGCACCCGGCCGACGGACGGCCAGCTGCTGTCCGTGCTGCACCCGCTGACCGGCTACGACGGGGGCACCAGCTCGTTCGTCTCAACCCTGGACGCCACCAAGATCGTCGATGTCGGCTACGCCGGGCACGCCTCGCTCTACGCGGCCGGCTCAGGCGGCCTGACCGTGTCGACGGCCGCGCTGGCCGCCGGCCAGTCCGACGGGCCGCCGCCCGGGCTGCTCTCCTACCGTCCGGCGGGAGGCTCGCTGGCCTCGGCGCAGCAGACCCACCCGACATCGGTGCGAGTAGAGGTACCAGGACAGCCGGCCGAGCAGTGGAGCTTTGACTCCCGGGCCGACCGCTGGGTGGAGACGGCCGGCGGCCCGCGGGTCAGCGTGGCCAACCTGGTCGTGCAGATCGTCTCATTCAAGACGGTCTATCTCAGCCACAGATACGGCCTGACTGCGCAGAGCCCGGTAGCGGTCGGCAAGGGCGCGGTGACGGTCTTCTCCGGCACCGCCGCCGGCGGGAGCGGCGGCACCGCCGCCGCGGGGACCTGGTCCAAGCCGGGCGTCGCCGCCGTCACCAACTACTTCGACGCGGCCAGTGAGCCGATGAACTTCGCGCCAGGACCGACATGGATCGTGCTGGCGCCAGCCGGCACACGCACCAGTCAGGCCGGGGGGTGATGATGCCATGACCCTCATCGCCCCAGGCACCAGGACGGCCACCGCGATCAGGCCGGCTGACCCAGCGCCGCCACGCGGGCGGCTGGTCAGCCGCCGCAAGCAGTGGTTCGCCAGTCACCCGGCGTGGCCCATCATCGCGCTGCTGGGCGGCTATCCGGTCTGGTGGCTGATGGGTCTCGCCGACCAGTCGGTGATCTTCCTGGCCATCCCGATGCTGCTGCGGATGCGCGCCTGGCACCGGCAGGGCCGCCCGATCAAGGTCCCCCCGGCGTTCGGCGTATGGCTGCTGTTCCTGGTGTGCGTGATCGCCGGGGTCGCCACCCTGGGCCTTTCCGCTCCGGACACCGTGGTGAGTGCGGTGTCGAACCGGATTCTGGCCTACGCCAACCGGGGCCTGACGTACGGGGCGCTCACCGTCATCTTGCTGTACGCGGGCAACCTGACCGAAGGCGAGCTGCCGCGCCGCCGGCTGGCCTGGCAGCTCGGCCTGGTCGGGATCTACACGACGATCGGCGGCGTCGCCGGCGTGGTCGCACCGCACTTTTCTTTCAAGTCCCCGCTGGCCTATGTGCTGCCGCACGGCATGCAGCAGAACAACCTGCTTCAGGCTTCCCTTTATCCGGGCTTCTCGCAGGTCACCAGCATCCTCGGGGTAAGCGAGGGGCGGCCGAAGGCACCCTTCGAGTACACCAACACCTGGGGTGACTGCCTGACCATCCTGCTGCCGTGGCTCCTGGTGGCCTGGTGGTCCTACGGCAGCTCCAGACAGCGCAAGCTCGCGCTCATCACGGCGGGCATCGCCCTGGCCCCGCTGGTCTACTCACTGAACCGGGGGGTCTGGGTCGGGGTCGGGCTGACCGCCGTCTACCTCGCGATACGGCTGGCGGCAAGGGGCAAGCTGGCCCTGCTCGGCCTGGTCTGCGCCGCGCTGGCGCTCGTCGCCGTCGCGGTGGTGGCGACTCCACTGCAGGGCCTGATCACGTCACGTCTGCAACATCAGCAGAGCAATGACATCCGCTCGTCGCTGTCCGCCACGGCCATCCAGGACGCGAACTCGGCGCCGCTCATCGGCTACGGGGACACCCGGCACCAGCAGGGCAGCACGACCTCGATCGCGATCGGCCCGTCGGCCAGCTGCCCCAGCTGCGGCCAGTATCCGGTCGGCAGCAACGGCCAGCTCTACCTGCTGATGATCTGTTCCGGCTGGGTCGGCACCGCGCTGTTCCTCAGCTTCTTCGCCTACCTGGCCTGGCGTTACCGGCGGGACAAGACACCGTACGGGATGGCCGGCGTGCTGGTCATCGGGCTGTCGTTTGTGTACATGTTCGCGTACGTGTCGGTGACCGCGCCGCTTGAATTCACCATGCTCGCCGTCGCCCTGCTGTGGCGCAACGAGCAGTGGCAGCGCGGCGCGGACCGCGCCGCGGATCCGGCCGGCTCCTCGCGCTCCCGGGTCGGTGTGTTCCGCCGGCCCGGGCTCGGCCGGGCTGAGCTGCCGGCTGCGCGGCTGTGACCCAGTCGGTGGGCCGCCATGCCGCGGTCGCCCCGGCGAGCCGGCCACCGGCCGGCCCCCGGACGGACGGACGGCTCGCCGAGGTCGCCCGGGGCGGCCTGCTCAACCTCGTCGGGGCCGGAGTGGCCGGCCTTGGCACCATCGCGCTGACGCTCATCATCACCCGGACCTTCAGCCAGGCGGCGGCCGGCGCCTTCTTCACCGCCATGTCGCTGTTCCTGATCGTCGAGGCGGTGGTCAGCCTCGGCTCGGCGACAGGAACCGTGTACTTCATCGCCCGGCTGCGCTCGCTCGGTCAGCACCAGCGCATTCCCGAGGTGATGCGTACCGCGGTCAGGCCGGTGGCGATCGTCTCGGTGGCCGCCGCGGTCGTGCTCGCGCTGCTCGCCGCGCCGGTGGCGCGGCTGCTGGTCGGTGGCCAGCTGGGCCACGCGGGCGCACGGCCTGCCGAAGTGACGGCAGAATTGCGGGCTCTCGCGGTCGCGCTGCCGTTCGCGGCGATGCTCGACACTCTTCTGGGCGCTAGCCGTGGCTACCGTGCCATGGGCCCGACGGCCATGGTAGACCGGATCGGCCGCCCGCTCCTGCAGCTCGCGGGGGTCGGAGTGGCCGCGGCGGCGGGAAGCGCCGCGCTGCTCGCCCCGCTATGGGCGCTGCCGTACCTGCCCGCGGTCGGCGCGGTGTGGCTGTGGCTGCGCCGCATCCAACGCCGGTCGCGACCCGCTGCCGCCGGGGCCGCCAGCACGGGGCCAGCCAGCACGGGGCCAGCCAGCACGGGGGCCGCCAGCACAGAACCGGTCACCGATCGGTCCGGCCGGGCAGCGGCACACGGGCGGGAGCCGCTGCGGTTCTGGCGGTTCACCGGGCCGCGGGGCCTGGCCGCGCTGGCACAGATCACCATTCAGCGTGTCGACATCGTCCTGGTGGCCATCATGCGAGGGCCCGCCGAGGCCGCGGTCTACACCGCCGCGACCCGGTTTCTGGTGGCCGGCCAGTTCGGCAACCAGGCCATCAGCATGGCCGCTCAGCCGAGATTCACCGAGATGTTCGCCCAGGGAGACCACCGCGGCGCGAACCGTATCTATCAGGTGACGACAGCCTGGCTCATCCTGCTGACCTGGCCGCTGTACCTGCTTGCGGTCTCCTTCGGGCCGCAGGTGCTCACCGTGTTCGGCCGTTCGTACTCCGGCGGCGCCGCCGTGATGGTGATACTCGGCCTGACCATGCTGCTGGCCACCGGCTGCGGGCAGGTGGACATGGTCCTGGTGACCACGGGCCGCAGCAGCTGGAGCCTGATCAACGGGCTGCTCGCCGTCGTGGTCAACGTCGGGCTGGACGTGCTGCTGATTCCCCGCTACGGGATCACCGGCGCGGCGATCGGCTGGTCCGCCGCGATCATCCTCACCAACCTCATGCCGCTCGCCCAGCTGGCCGCGACCAGGCGGCTGCACCCCTTCGGGAGCGGCACCTTCATCACCGCCGGGTTGTCCGTTCTTTCCTTCGGCGTCCTGCCATGGGCGGTCCGCGGGCTGGCCGGCCACGGCGTCCTTCCCTCGCTCGCCGCGATCGCCAGCGGCTGTGCCGTAATGGCCGGGGGCATGTGGCGTTTTCGGGCCGATCTAGATCTCGCGGCTATGCCGGGGGGCGCGCAGCTCGCCGCGATGGTTAGACGGCGCCATAGGCGGCGGCTTAGACAAGATGGCCGCCTAGACACCAAAATTTAACCAAACAAGATCTTACGTAAAGATTAACAAGAGTAACGTTATTAGTGAATATTGAGGTGGGGAGAACAAATCATGCTAAAGGCGCTCGTTGTCCTGTTGTGGCCAGTCGGCATAGCCGTCATTCTCGCGGTGACCGCGCTAGCGACTAAGCGAGCGGCCCGCCGCCCCGTCGCCGTCTCGGCCAACGGTCACCATGCCAGCGAGGCCCCGGGCGCGCGGTCGGTGCGGTCCTCGATCGTCGGGATGCTGCTCATCCTGATCGTGGGCGCGGTAGCCGTGTACGCGCTGACCTGCCTGCTCGGCGTGCTGATCGTGCACCAGGGGCCGCACATCGACAAGCCGATCTATGACTGGATGTCGCAGCACCGGGTGCACTCCTGGAAGTCGGTCATGAACCGCCTGACGAAGACGGGAGACACCTGGACCACCTGGGGCGCGGGCGTGGCCGCGGCGGTCTGCCTCACCGCTTTCTACCGCAAGAACAAGTGGCTTCCCCCGGTGGCGATGGGCGCGGCCATTGTCATCGATCACTTCATGACGCAGGCGCTCCGGCACACCTTCCACCGGATCGGCCCGCCGGACAGCCCGCTCGGCACGTTCCCGTCCGGCGGGTGCGACCGCATCCTCGTCATCTACGGGCTCATCGCCTACCTCATCTGGCGCGAGGCCAGCGGGCGCAAGCCGGTAGCGATCTGGGCAGCGGGCGCGGTGGCCGCGATGGCCTTCAACGAGGCGTACAGCCGCCAGTACCTGACGCTGCACTGGACCACCGACATCATCAGCGGGATCATCTACGGCTGTCTCATCCTGGGCGTCTTTATCGCCACCATCCGCCTGGTCGTGGGACCGGCGCAAGCACCCGCGACGCAGCTGCCCGTATCGCAGCCGGGGTCGGCCCTTCCGGTCGACATGGGCGGCCAGCGCACTTCCACTCTGCAGTGACCGTGCCCGATACCGCCGCGGCGGAACTCAGGGCGCAGGCACACCCGCAGCAGGCACCGGCGGCGCCCGCCGCAGGGCGCTCCAGCCTCGGCGACGTGTGCGCCGTGCTGTGGCCCCCGCCGGCCACCACGTCGGTGGCCCGCGGCCGGGCCGCCCACGCGGACGAGCGCGACTTCATCCTGCTGCCCTCCGCCCGGCACCCGCGGCTGCTTGTGCCCTCGGCCCGGCGGGCCAGCGCCGCCGCGGTCCGCCGCTACGGCGAGCCTGGGTCCTTGAAGGCCTGGGCGGCCAGCCGGGCACTCTCGCTGGCCCTGGCCGGCGGTGCGGCCGCGGTCGGCCTAGGCGGCCGGCTGCGGGTCCGCGCTTCGGCCGGCACGGACACGATCGAGGCGTACCTGAGCGCGGTTCTCGGCCGTGACGTGCTGATCAGCACCCATCTGGGCGCGGCCCGCGCCAACCGCAAGCCGGTGCTGCAGCTGCTCACCGCCCGCGGCGAGGCGGCGGGGTTCGTCAAGCTCAGCATCAACCCGCTGACCAGGGATCTGATCCGGGCCGAGCGGGCCGCACTGGACACCTTGGCCGCCGAGCACTTCCGCGGGCTGACCATTCCGAGCGTGCTGCACTACGGGCCATGGCAGGGCCGTGAGGTGCTGGTCATGAGCGCACTGCCGGTCTGGCGGCGGCGTAAGGCGCTGGAGCCCGGGCAGCTCTCCGCGGCCATGGCGGAACTTGCCGCGGTCGGCGGCCGCGGCCGCGGCCCCCTAGCCGGGAGCGCCTATCTGGCCCGGCTGCGCGGCCGGCTCGATACCGCACCCGGCGGCCCTGATCGGGCCGCGCTCAGCAGCGCGCTTGACACGCTGACCGCGGCCACAGCCGGAGCCGAACTGGGCTTCGGCGCCTGGCACGGGGACTGGACCGGATGGAATATGGCGTGCACCGCCGACGGGCTGCTGGTCTGGGACTGGGAGCGGTTCACGCCGGACGTTCCGGTCGGCTTCGACGCCTTGCACTACCGCCTCCAGTCCGCCGTCGTCCGCGGGCGGCAGCCACCGAAGGCGGCCGCGGCCGAGTGCGTCCGGACCGCGCCGGAGTCGCTGGCACCGCTGGGCGTGCCGGCCGCCGAGGCCCAGCTGGTCGCCCTCCTGTACCTAGCTGAACTTTCCGCTCGTTACCTGGCGGACCGCCAGGCCGAGGCAGGGGCCCGACTTGGACGGCCGGGTACCTGGTTGATTCCTGCGATTGAGGAAGCGGTGAGCCGGCTATGACCGGACAGAGCACCGCCGCGCCACGGGCGCGGCTGACCGTCGAGGCCAAGGCACCGCCTGCGGGATGGCGAACCGCGCGTTCGCTGTCGGTGGGCACAGGCCGGCTCACGCACTGGGCCCGCATGCTGCCAGGCTTCCTCATCGTGGGAGCTCAGCGCGGTGGCACCACGTCGATGTACCAAACGGTGAGCCAGCATCCGGCGGTCATGAGGGCGGTCCTGCACAAGGGCGTTCATTACTTCGACACCGGCTACGATCACAGCCTGGCCTGGTACCAGGGACACTTCCCGCTGCGGGCCCAGGCCGCGCTGACCCGGCGGGCGGCGGGTGAGGTCCCGCTGACCTTCGAGTCGAGCCCGTACTACATGTTCCATCCGCTGGCCGCGGAGCGGATCAGCCGCGATCTTCCCGGCGTTAAGCTGCTCGTGCTGGTGCGTGATCCGGTCGAACGTGCCTATTCCGCGCACGCGCACGAGCTGGCCAGGGGATACGAGACCGAGCCGTTCGAGCAGGCGCTGGAACTTGAGGATCAGCGCCTCGCGGGTGAGGCCGAACGGATCGTCAGCCAGCCCGGGTACCACAGTCACAGCCATCAGCACCATGCCTACCTGACCCGCGGTCTGTACGCTGACCAGCTGGAGCGGCTGGACAAACTGTTCGGCGCCGACCGGGTGCACGTGGTGGACAGCGGACGGTTCTTCACCGAGCCCGAGCCGGTCTACGACGGCGTCCTTGATTTCCTCGGCCTGCGGCACCATGACTATCCGGCGTTCGAGCGGCACAACGCCCGGCCGCGTTCGCCCATGCCAGAGACCCTGCGGACCAGGCTCAACGAGCACTTCCAGCCGGCCGACGAACGCCTCACCCACTGGCTAGGTCAGCCCCCGAGCTGGCGCTGACCTCAGCCCCCGGCCGGATTGAAGTACGGCTGCCTGGCGATCGAGCTGAAGGCGGCCAGGGCCGCGGCGTCCCCGCCCAGCGAGTAACTTCCTGCCGGTCCCTGTCCGGCCGGGTTGGCGTCGAAGTACACCAGGGCCTTGATCTGGCGGTCGGCGAGTACCACCCGCTGGGCGGCGCGCAGCCACTGCGCGCGCTGCTGCCCACCGTAGCTTTCCGGCACCCCGAACTCGCCGATCATCACCGGCTTGTCATGGTGCGACGCCCAGCTCAGGAACGGGTCGACGGTGGCGGCGAAGGACGCGACGCTGCCGTACTGCGGGTAGGCATCCGCGCACACCCAGTCCACTTCGGCGTCGCCTGGATAGAACGCGGCCGCCTGCCCGCCGCTGAACCCATTCGCGGTGGGACACCAGACCCAGGCGGCGTTATCCACCCCGACGGCGGCGAAGATCGCCCGGATGCGGTCCCAGGCCGCCACGTAGTCAGGCCCGGAGATCACCTGCGACCGCAGATTCGGCCGGTCCATTTCCCATCGCCATTCCAGGAAAACCGGTTTACCCAGCGCCTTGATCTGGCGGGCGCGGGTGCGGATCCAGCTGTCGTCGGCGCCGGAGTTAATTTGCTGAATGGGGGCCCCGGCCCAGGAAATGAGCAGCATGCTGCCTTGGCTCAGGAATGTCATGTCACTTGCGGTGGGAAAGGCCGCCTGCCATTTCAGGTAGGTGTGCACGATGCTGAGTTTGCGGCCGATCTGCTGCTGCAGTGAATCGACCGCGCCGATCTCGTTGGCTTGGGTGAAGACGTCGGGACCGACCCACGCGCCGAAGTAGGCGCCCTGGGCCGGAGGGGCCGGCGCCTGCGCCGGGTTCACGGTGGTGGTCACCTGCGGGGCCGGCGAGGAGGATCCACCAGCGACCGGGACCGGCGCCGGGGACGACGAGAACGGATCGATCACGACGAGGGCCACCACCGCCACCACGACCAGGACGGCCAGCCCCGCGACCAGCAGACGGAGACGGTGATTCACTGGCTCAGATTCCATGCCCGCGGGCGTTCAGGTGCCGGAGCACGACCTCGCCCGGCACGATTCCGGCCGCGACCGCCAGGGCGAACGGCACCCGGCGCTCGTGCCAGTTGCTGCGCAGCGCCCGCCACGCCCAGCGGTAGGCGTCGCCTCGCTGGCGCAGGCACGCGTAGGCGAAGGAGAGCTGGGCGTAGACCCGTGCGGCCCCGGGGCGGTCGCCGGTGATTTCTGGATGGTGCTCGAGCATCCAGTGCAGCGAGTCGGCCTTGGTTTCCCACTGCCGCGCGTAGTGCGAGGACGCGCCCCAGACCACCCGGACCAGCGGCTCGTCCACGTTGACGATCGGATGACGGCGGGCGGCCCGCAGCACGAGATCCCAGTCCTCGTTCTGGCTGCCCGGGATGGTCTCGTCGACCAGGCCGATCCCGTCGGTCAGGGCCTCGCGCCGGGCCAGGTAGGTCGACGAGTGCACCATCACCATGCGGGAGCGGAGCAGGTCCGCATGCGTGACCTCGGTCCGGCCAGCCAGCCGCGGATGGGCCGCGCCCGCGAAGTCCACCACGATGGCGCAGCTCGCGAACTCCGCATCCGGCCGGGCGCGCATCGCCTCGACCTGGGCGCGGAGCTTACCCGGCAGCCATTCGTCGTCGTCATCGCAGAATGCGACGAGATCGGTGTCCAGCATGGCGATGCCGGTGTTGCGGGTGCCGGCCAGGCCTGGCGTCCTGGTGTTGACCGCCACGACCACGCGCACCCCGTCGGCCAGCCGCTCGTCCGGCTCGGCCCGGTCGTACACCACCACGACGCGGAGCTGACCCGGGTAATCCTGGGCGAGGATGGCGCCGAGCGCGGTGCGCAGCGGACCCGGCCGATCGTGCGTCGGCACCACCACGCCCACCGACGGCCACCCGGTCATGGCTTGGATCCCATGTACCCGTAGCCGGCCAGCAGCGGGAAGGTCAGGGTGGTGACGGCCCGCCGCTGTGCTTTCGGCAGGCCGTCCCGCCATCGCTCGTCCCGGCTGATCGGGATCTGGCCGGTGGTGAAGCGCATCGGGTTGCCCGAGACGCTGTGGACGCCGTCCAGGTGGGCCCAGCAGGACACGCCGTCGCCGCCGAGGAACGGGTAGCTGTCCGGCACGGGCAGCCCGGCGAAGCCGGCCACCCGGGCCATCGCCGCTTGCGGGGCGGCGACGAAATCCTCGTACCGCAACCGCATGGTGGGACAGCCCGCCCTGGCCAGCAGGTGGAAGGCGGCGTTCTGCGTGTTCCACTGGCCCGCCGCGACGGCGGGTGAGTACGTCGTCATGTAGCTCTCGCTCTCGGTGTCAGGACGGCGTACCTGCCTGCTCCAGGAGTAGGCGACCGCCCGGCTGTCCCTGACCAGGTGCAGGACGCGCAGATCAACGTCGGGCAGCCAGCGCAGGCAATGCGCCAGCGACGGATGCTTGCTCGAGTCCACCACGAGCTCACAGCCACTCACCTTGATGATTGCGGCATACAGCCTGGCGTAGTAGGAAATGTACTCGTCCAGGGTCTCGCGCAGTCCCGCACGGACATGCCGCCTCGCCAGCGCGGGAATGAACCGGTTCCTGTCCACCTGGGCGCGGAGCGCGGCGACCCGGCTGACCTCGACCTCGTCCCAGCCGCCGAAAGCCGCCGCACCCACCTGCTGCCAGAACGAGCACTCGTGGAACGGCATGCCGCAGCCGCATCGCTCGCCCTCGGTGATGCCCCGCTCCCACAGGTGGACGAGCTCACCCACCGGACAGACCCCGGGCAACTGCCCGATCAGCCGCTCGATCAGCGTGCTGCCGCTGCGGCCGATGCCGCCCACGTACAGCACCCGCACTCGTCCACCTTGCACTGCTACCTCCGTCTAGTGGGTGTACGGGAGGTAGCAGATGCCAGCGTGTCCGGAGGCTCCTGCGCACCTGCTGGAGCCCTCGAAGTTGTCGCTGGCGATCCACAGCCCGCCGTGGGTGATCAGCATGTCGTCCGCCCCGAGACCCCGGTCCCTGGTCGGGTTGAAGGAAATCGCCCCGGTGGCCGCGTTCAGGCCGATCATGCCGGGCGCGGAGACCGATCGCGGGCCGGCCGCGTCACAGTCGTGAGCGTTGTCGAGCCACCGCTCGTGGCCGCCGAAGTAAGCCGTGGAGGAATCCGCCGCGGTGGAGTACAGCGAGTCGCAGCCGGCGTAGTTCACCCACTTGTGCACCACGGTCGCCTGGGTCGCGGGGAACGCCGCAGCCGCGTCGCACAGTCCCGTCCGCGGGGTCCGGCCGATTGGCATGTTGTAGGGGTGATAGCCGGTGGTGCCGATATAGATCTTGGAATCATCCGGTGACCAGGACGCGGCCTGGACGTAGAACGGCTCGATCGTCGCGCAGGCCCGGCTGAACTCCAGCGAGGTCCACGGCGTCACCGTCGCGGTTCTGCCGGACAGGTTCAGCATGAAGATCTGCTGCCGCGGCCGGCCGCCGACCGAGGTGAAGTCACCCTCGACCAGATCCAGCGTGCCGCCGTGGCTCAGCTGCTGGTTGTAGACCCTGGTCGGGTTGGCCGCCACCCCGGGGAACCGGTAGTGGCCTGAGATCGACAGGTGCAGGAAACCGTCGTCCTGGCCCGTGGTGGTGTTCAGGCTGGTGAAGTACGGGTGGGCCGAGCTGCGGTTGATGGAGCTGAAGTACCCGCCGGTCAGCAGGTGGCTGCCGTGAGTGAGCAGGGTCTCGACCTGGCCGGTCGCGTTGTGCGCGAACGCTTTGTTCACCGCGCCGGTCGACGTGGACACCTCTGCGATGTCCTTCACCGCGGTCCCGTGCACCGAGGTGAAATCGCCGCCCAGATATGCCCGCGAACAGTCCGGGCTGAAGGCGATCGAGTTGACGATTCCGTTGACGTTCGGATTCCACGACGTCACCTTGTACGGCGAGGTGGCCGAGAAGCTGAAGGCGTTGTTCCGGCCGTAGGTCGTCGAATAACGCTGAATTTCGGTGAAGGTGCCGACCGCGTACATCGTTCCGCCGCACTGTGCGAGCTGGCGGACCTGCTCCGTCGTACCGGTGGTGGCCAGTTGCGGCGTCCCGGCGGCCGGAGTCGACGACACCGGTCCGGTGGCCGCCTGGGCCGGCCCCGCCGACCATCCCAGGGCTAGCACGGCGACGCCGGCCAAGCCGATCAGGACCTTACGGCCAAGCCGATGAGATCTCATCATGTTTTCCCCCCCACGCAGGCCACTGATGAACTGCGCCCGTAATCTTGCTGTTTCATACGTATTGGGAGAGTTTATACCGTTTTAATCCCATTCGTGTCCGAAACGTCGCTTTCCGGGATTCCGGTCAGTAGGCCCCGCGGCCCTTGACCACAGCGGCGCAGGTCTTCCACAGGATCTGGAGGTCCAGAGCGAGCGACCAGTTCTCCACGTACCGCAGATCGAGCCGGACGGCGTCCTCCCGGCTCAGGTCGGATCGCCCGTTGACCTGCCAGAGCCCGGTCAGCCCGGGCGGCACGACCAGCCTGCGGTAGACGTCAGCGCTGAACCGGGCGGCCTCGGCCGGCAGCGGCGGCCTGGGGCCGACCAGGGACATCTCGCCGAGCACGACGTTGAAAAGCTGCGGAAGCTCATCGAGCGACCAGCGGCGCAGCCACACGCCCGGCGCCGTGATCCGCGGATCACGGCGCATCTTGAACAGCAGGCCGTCCCCCTCGTTCAGTACGAGGAGCTCCTCCTTGCGCCGTTCCGCGTCGGGCACCATGGTGCGGAACTTCAGTACCGTGAACGGCTGGCCGTTCTTGCCGACCCGGGTCTGGCTGAAGAGCACAGGACCGCCGTCGTGGATCACGATGGCCAGGGCGATGACGGCGAACAGCGGGCTGGACAGGCACAGGGCGACGGCGGCGATGAGCTTGTCGAAGAAGCTCTTGACCACCCACTTGGCTCCGGTAAGCTCCGCGTGATCCACGTGCAGCAGCGGCAGCCCGGCGACCGGCCGGATGGTGGTGCGCGGGCCGGCCACGTCCATCAGGGCCGGAGCCACGCACAGGTCGGTGTCGGTCTTCTCCAGCTCCCAGGCGAGCCGGCGCAACGTGAGGCCGTCCATCTCGGGGCAGGCGAGCACCGCCACCATGTCCGTGCCGGTGTCCCCCGCCACCCGGGCGGCGTCGGAGAAACCGCCCGTGACCGGGACTCCCGCGATCTCGGCCAGCCCGGCGTGATCGGGCACGCACGCGTTGACCACCTCCAGCCCGTGGTAACGATCGCGGCGTAGCTGAACGATCAGATCGGCCACGGCACCAGCGTGGCCCACGGCCGTGACCCGGCGCATGTGGCGTCCGCGCCCCCGCTGGCGGTGCAGCTGCTTGCGCATGCCGTACCGGGCCACGAGGTCGGTGACGGCCAGGCCCGGCAGCGCGATGAGGACGTAACCGCGGGCGAAGTCCAGCTTGGTGGCGTAGGACACGATCGCGATCGCGGCCATGAGGCTGATGACCGCGTTGATGATCCGCCGGAATTCCTCCGAGCCCAGGCCGATGAAGCGCTGATCGTAGCCGCCGAGCATCGCCACCCAGGCCACCCAGAGCAGCGGCAGGCCAGCGGTCGCGGAAATGTACAGACCTGGCTCCGGCGCGCCGGGAAAACGCCCGAGCAGCGCGACCATGCCAGCGAGCAGTCCGCAGGTGGCATCCATCAGGACCATCTGCTGCTGATAACGACTGACCCAGCTGACCGAACGCCGCCGGGCCGAAGCCGACCACCATAGGACCCGCTCCCGGTGTTCGGTTACTGCCATTTCACCCACTCCTCCCCAAGCAGACGCCTCAGGGACATCAGAACATAACGTAACTATTACCTCATATTCAGCTACCACGTGTGTAAATCCACACATTTGGTCAAAGGTTGTTACATCCGGGCACATAGGTGTCACGTGCCACCTGACCTGCTAACACCGTCATAGGCGAGGGTTGAGCTATTTATCTATAAACAGCTCGGAATAATAGGAAAGCCGAGCGGACCGGGGATTTCTGCGTTGGCGGGCATTCTCATGTCGGCGGGCATTCTTCTCGCATCGGCCGCCGGTCTTCTCACGCCGGCCGGACTCCCGCACGGGCCCGTTTTCTGCGTCGGCCGTCATTGAGCGCGGGCCGGTCGTGCCCCGCGGCCCGGTCTTGCCCCGCGGGCCGACCTTCGCGCGGGGCGGCCCTCGTGCGCCGACCGGCCTTCCCGCGCCGGAGCCCCTGCGCGGAGCGCTTACCGGGCCCGGGCGTCGTGGGCTCGGCGCACGATGCGGGACAGCCGCAGGTGCAGGTCACCCTTGCGATAATCGCACATGTGTTTGATACTAATAGCATGATTTCATCAGACTACGGACAAAAAGGCGAAGTGCCAGCGGCCTGCCCAGGCCGACCCCCCGGGGCGGAGCGAACGTCATGAGCGGGCGCTCTGGGCCGGACCGTGACGAGCTCACGGTGGCCCGCCTGACCAGTGCGGCCCGCAGGCATGCACAGGGACGGGAGCCCACCGACGCCGAGACGGCCGCCGCGGTAGCGGAGCTCCGGGCGATAGCCGGGGACCGCGGCGACCTGCTGGCCGAGGTGGCGGGCCTGATCACCGGCTTCTACGCCGGGACGGCGGAAGAGCTCGAGGCCCGGACCGCCGCCCGCTACTGCCGGGCCGCGGGCGCCAGCCCGGACCTGATTCCGCCGTGGATCGCGGCAGGGAAGCGCCGGGCCACATCCGCCCGGAAGGCCTCGTAGCCCTCAGTGGCCTTCGGGCCGAGGCCTGGCCGGGCGCCGGCGGGTGACGGGGCCTGGCTCGTCACCGGTTGTCAGCGGCCGCACTCAGCCGGTGGGGCGTGGCCGGAGTATCTTGTTCCACCCGCCAGGAGGCGGCCCGGACGATGTGCTCCCACTGGAGTTCGTCCGCCTCAGCGTGGAAAGCCAGCCCGCACTGGTCAAGCTCGGCGGCTATGAGCGCCTGATGATCGTCGATATGTTCCTTGAATTGCTTCCTGCGGGGAACGAAGACCGGCCGCTTCCCGGCCATGAGCGCTGATACCGCGGAGCCTATGCCCCCGTGCGTTATGACGACGTCACTTTCTGCCATCGCGCGGCTCAATTCCGCCGCCGGCAGGCTGATGCGGGCGTCTATGTCCAGCCCAGAAGTATCGGTGTCTCCCACCTGCCACAGCACGTCTGTACCGGCGGGAATTACCCGGACCAGCTGTTCCAGCAGCCGGCGGAATTCGAATCCCTTGTGCATTCCCAGCGATACGACGATTCGGCGCGGCGGAGAAGGTTCCGCGACCGGAACGGACCGGAATCCGTCGAAGATGGAAACCTGGTATAGCCATCGCTCGTTAGCCCACCGCTCGTACTGAGTGCGAAGGTGAACCGAGCGGAACGGCGTGAGCAGGCGGCCGGTGAGCGACGGCCCGGCGGTCCGGGTGGCGCTTTCCACGTAATAACAGGCCGCCCCGGCCCGCGCCGCGAGGGGCAGCACGGCGAGGGCGATGCTCGCTCCGGTGCTCACGACGGTGTCGAAGTGGTTGCCGCGCAGGAAATTGCGGGCCCACACGACGGCCCGCGCCGTCCCGGCCAGATCCCGGGTGCCTGCGAATGGCGCGAAATGCACTTCCTGGCCGGCCAGCAGCGATTGGCTTTGCGGCGTGTCAAAGGTCACCCAGACTTTTTCGCCGGTGATACCCATCCGTTCGCAAAGCAAGTAGAGCTCGACCAGGTGACCACCTTCCGACGCGACAAGAAGTGTCCTCATCGGGGCCGCACCTGCCCGCCGATGCGGCGGCCTTTCCGGCCTGCCGCGTGGCGAGTCCGCCCTGAGCAGTCGCGTACACGCGCATAAATTCTCATACCAAGCCTCGCTGCTGACGGTGATAAATGATTATGACGGCAGATATTGAAATGCATGATCCAGTTGTAAACGCACTGAGCACTGGCACCGGGGCAATCTTATGACCTTTTTCCTGGTACCTGACAGTGCAAATGCCTGCCCGCTGTTCCCGGCTTGGTGAGCACCGCCGCAGCGAACGAGGCGGGCCGGCGGCCAGCAGCGCCCGGCGGCGGCGAGCTCCGCACGGCACCGCCCCGGACCGCCCCGGAACCACCCGGGGGCTGGCCCGGGGCTGCAAAAACTCCCCGGTCAGGACACCAGACATGCACCAGACTGTAGTTCACGAGCCTGACGGCAGGGCGGTAAGACGATCGCGCGGCCGCACGCCCGGCCGGCCGCGGCGGCCGGAAGAGACGCCCGCCGGAGCACCGGTGTAAGGGTCGGCCGCCGCCACGGCTGAGCAATCGCGACCAGTGGCGGTGCTGTATCTGATGTAACCGCCGTTCGTCTAGCCCCGGCTTCATGGATCGAACGCGACGGCCCCGGCCTGATGAACAGAACAGATCCCGCTAGTAACGATTTACCAGCTCTTATGCAAACTTTGCCTGAATAGACACTGATTCGTATAGCATCACACCTCATTCACCTTGTGCTCGGCACGGCGGATCCGCTGCACCCAGCGGCAGGGCGGGGAACCGCGGTATGACCGCGGTTATGGGAGGAAACAGATGTCGATTCGTCATTTTTCCGTGCGTGTGGCCTTGGCCCTGGCCTTGCTCATCGGCACGGCCGTCACGGCCACCGGGCTGATGGGAGCTACTGCGGCCCGGGCTCAGCAGTCGGTGGCCCAGAATCAGGTCGTCAGCTCGGTTCCGGCGAGTTTCACCCCCAATATCGACGGCGGGATCGTGTTCTCGATCACCCAAGTCGGATCGTGGATGGTCGCGGGCGGCTCATTTACCAGCGCCACCCAGCACGGGTCGTCCACGGCGACGCGCAACACCGGGATCGTGGCCTTCGACCAGAGCACGGGCGCACTTGACACCGGCTTCGCCCCGACCCTGAACGGCCCGGTCTCAGTGGTGATCGCCGGGCCGACGCCCAATACGGTCTACGTCGGCGGCCAGTTCAGCACGGTCAACGGAGTCAAATCCAAAGGCATCACGCTGCTGAACCTCAGCAACGGATCGATCGTCTCCGGCTTCGTTCCCCCGGTGCTGAACGGCATCGTCGAGTCGATGCGGCTCTCCGGCGGCCGCCTGTACATCACCGGCACCTTCACCTTGACCGGCAACGTGACCCACGACGGGCTGGCCACGCTGAACCCCACCACGGGGGCGCTTGACCCGTTCATGAACATCCAGCTGACCGGGCACCACAACTACAACGGCTCCGGCGCGAACGGCGCGGTCGGCGGGCGGGCGATGGACATCAGCCCGGACGGCACGCGCGCCATCGTCATCGGTGACTTCAAGGACGCCAACGGCGCCGTGCACGACCAGATCGTCATGATCGACCTGAACGGTTCCTCTGCCGTCATCGACCCGAACTGGAACACCAACGAGTTCACCGGCGCCTGTGCCTCCGGCGCCTTCGACACCTACGTCGAGGACGTGGACTTCTCCCCGGACGGCTCGTACTTCGCCATCGCCGCCACCGGCGGCGGCGGCATCAGCCAGAACACCGACGGCAGCCGGTCGCTGTGCGATTCGGTCTCTCGCTGGTCCACCACCGACACCGGCACCGCCGTCCAGCCGACCTGGGTCGACTGGACCGGCAACGACAGCTTCTGGTCGGTGGCCGTGACCGGTACCGCCATCTACCTGGGCGGCCACCAGCGCTGGGTCAACAACCCGAACGGCTCGGACTCCCCCGCGCCGGGCGCTATCCCGCGGCCCGGCATGGCGGCGGTCGACCCGGCCAGCGGCATGCCGCTGGCCTGGGACCCGGGCCGCGAACCGCGCGGCGCGGGCGCCTACGCGATCATGGCCACGCCGCAGGGCCTGTGGGTCGGCAGCGACACCAACTACTTCGGTGACTTCAAGTACGAGCGCGACGAGATCGGCTTCTTCCCGCTGGCCGGCGGTTATACGCCGGCGTCGACGACGACGGCTTCGCTGCCCGCGAACGTGTACGAGGCTGGCGAGCTGCCCACCTCCAACAACACCAACGTCCTGTACCGGGTGGACGCCGGCGGCCCGGCGATCTCCGCGATCGACAACGGGCCGGACTGGATGGCGGACCAGTCAAGCACCGACCCGGGTTTCGCCTTCCACAACAACCAGAGCAACACGGCCGGTTACAGCCAGGTCGCGAACGTGAACAGCACGGTGCCGTCGAGCACGCCCAGCGCGATCTTCAACACCGAACGCTGGAGCCCGACCGACAACCCGCCGATGACATGGGACTTCCCCGTGCCCAGCAGCACCCAGGTCGAGGTCCGGCTGTACTTCGCCAACCGTTACTCCGGCACCAGCCAGCCGGGCCAGCGGGTGTTCGACGTGTACGTCAACGGCACCGAGGTGCTGGCCCACTACGACATCGTGGCCAGCGTGGGTGACCAGACCGGCACCATGCAGGCGTTCGACATCACCGTGCCGAGCACCGGCACCTACGCCAGCGACGTGGACATCGTGTTCGACCACGAGGTCGAGAACCCGCTGATCAACGGCATCGAGATCGTCAAGACCGGCTCGAGCGCCAACCCGCCAGGTACCGACACCGTGGACAGCCTGGCCTACCGGGCCATGTCGGGTAGCCAGATCGGCCCGCTGACCACCGTGCCGACGTCCGGCATCGCCTGGGGATCCACCCGCGGCGCGTTCATGGTCGGCCCGACGATCTTCTACGGCGACACCAGCGGCAACTTCTGGAAGGCCAGCTTCGACGGTAAGACGGTCGGCACTCCGGTGGCGATCGACCCGTACGACGACCCGGCCTGGGACAACGTGCAGACCGGCTCCGGGCAGACCTATCAGGGCGTCAAGAGCGGGTACTACAGCGAGCTGCCCAACGTGACCGGCGCGTTCTACTCCGATGGCCGGCTCTACTACAGCCTGCTCGGCCAGGCCAGCCTGTTCTGGCGTTACTTCAGCCCGGACAGCGGCGGTGTCGGCGGCCAGGAATTCACCGTCAGCAGCAGCGAGAACTTCTCCAACATCGCCGGCATGTTCCTGTCCGGCTCGACCCTCTACTACTCCAACCGCGCGGACGGCACCTTGCACACGGTGGCGTTCAGCAACGGCGGCACCAACGGCACCACCCCGTCCGTCGACCCGACTACCGACACCACCGTGTCCGGCCCGGCCATCGACGGTAACGACTGGCGCTCGCGCGGGCTGTTCGCCTTCGGCAGCCCGACGTTCCCCGACCAGGCTCCCACCGCGGTGGCGACGGCCTCCTGCACCGGCCTGACCTGCTCCTTCAACGGGACAGGTTCCTCGGACCCGGACGGGACCGTGGCGTCCTACGCGTGGAACTTCGGAGACGGGTCGACCGGCACCGGCGCGACGCCGACGCACGGTTACGCGACGGCGGGCACCTACACCTACACCCTGACCGTCACCGACAACCAGGGCCTAGCCAGCACCCCCGTGCAGGGCACCGTGGTGGCGACCGGACCGGCCAATTCGATCGGCTTCACGGCCTCGGCGGACAGCTACAACAAGTCGGGGACGACCGTCTCGGTGACCACTCCGACCGCGGTCAGCGCAGGCAACACCGAACTGCTCTACGTGACGACCACCAACAACACCGCCAACGCGATCAGCGCGCCACTGGGGTGGACCCTGGTCACCACCCAGAATTCGCTGCCCCTGCAGGCGGCCGTCTTCGAGAAGACGGCCGGCTCCGGGGACGCGGGCTCGGTGGTGACGGCCTCGGTGACCAGTGCGGGCCCGATCGCGATCCAGCTGGTGGACTACAGCAACGTGGGATCGGCGGCCCTGGTCACGGCCGGCGCCTCGGATTCCAGCACGGCCTCGCACATCGCGCCGGCCGTGACGGTCGCCAACGGCGGATCGTGGGTGGTGTCCTTCTGGTCGGACAAGTCGTCAAGCACGACCGCGTGGACGCTGCCCGGCGATGTCACCCAGCGGGACCAGACCATCGGCACCGGCGGCGGCCGGGTGACCGCGGCCATTGCCGACAGCAACACGACCGTGGCCTCCGGCACCTATCCCGCGCAGACGGCCACCGTCGGCGCCACGGCCAGCGGTAAGGGCGCGATGATCAGCCTGGTGCTGGCACCGCAGAGCTGACAAGCAGCCGGTCCGGCCGGCCTCGCGCGGAGACCCCGCGCGAGGTCGGCCGTCGCCGTTTCAGCTGACCTTCAGCTGGCCCCCGACCTGGGCGCGCCGTGCTCCGAGACATGCTCGTTGAGGGCCTGCGCGCTGGCCAGGACCACGGTCGGCTCGAACCCGGCCGCGAGCGCGGCCAGCGCCGCGTCGAGGTAGAAGGTCAGGTCCGCGTCGGCCCGGGCGGACCAGCGATCATAGGCGGCGCGGCAGGCCGCCAGGGTGGCCCGGCCGACCGCGAGCGGATACAGCGAGTCGGCCGGCTGGCCGATCCTGGTCGCGGCGAAATCACTGATAGCCCGCTCCCACGCGTCGTAGTGAATGGCCGCGCTGGACTGCAAGGCGGGCACGCCGCCGATCAGGTTCATCCGCATCCGCAGCTCGGGGACATCCTGGGGCCCGTAGTGGTTGGCCGTGACCACGGCGCGGCGGATGGCGTCCATCATCGGCACCTCGGGCGGCACCCCGGCCAGCGCCGCGCGGATGGTGCCGACCTCACCGTCGAACTCGCTCCACAAGACGCTGGCCTTCGAGCCGAAGTAGCGGAAGAACGTCCGCTTGCTGACCCCGGCCTCCGCGGCGATCTGCTCGATGGTGGTGCTGTCGAAGCCCCGGTCGGTGAACAGCCGCAGGGCGATCAGCTCAAGCTCGCGGCGACTGGTGCCTGGAGGCCGGCCGCGCCGGCTGCCGGCCGCGTCCACCGCCTTGCCGGTCAGCACGATCGCTGCCTCCAGGGAGAAGAGCCGGAAGAGTTAACCCGGACCAGTCTTGCTTATGGCACACGGTGACGTTAACATGCGAACTATATTCGTCACCGTGTGACGGAAATCGGGCTGACGAAAGCACTAGCCCATCTGCGCGCCTACCTGCGCAGCTAGGAGAGCGTCATAAGCGAACGCGTCGGGACCGCTGAGGTCACGGACAGCAGCACTGAAGACATCGGGGCCCCGGGAGCCGAGCCCGCCCTGAGCGCGATCTTCACCGACTGACCTGGCCTAACCGAGGAGCTATCAGTGTCCGTTGTCGTCGTTGCCACCATCACCCCGCTGCCCGAGCACCGCGACGAGGTGATCGCGGCCTTCACCGCGACCATTCCCCAGCTGCACGCCGAGGACGGCTGCCAGCTGTACGCGCTGCACCAGGCGCCAGACCGGCTGATCATGATCGAGAAATGGGCTAGCCGCGAGGCGCTGGGCACGCACAGCAAGGGCGCGGCCCTGGCCGCGCTGAACCCTCAGCTCGCGGGCAAGGTCAGCGGGGCACCCGAGGTCATCGTGCTTGATGCGGTGCCGGCCGGCGACGCGGCTAAGGGACAGCTGTAACGGGTATGGGCCCTTCCGCGGCTCGCGTCGCGCTCGTCACCGGTGCGGCGCGCGGCATCGGCGCGGCCACCGTCACCGCCCTGGCGGCCAGCGGGTGGCGCGTCGTCGCGGCGGACCGGTGCGCCGACGACCCGGCCCTGCCGTACCCGCTGGGATCCCGCGACGAGCTTGACCGCGTGGCGGCCAGCGCCTGTGCGGCCGCCGGTGACCAGACCGTCGTCGCGGTGCAGGCCGACACCCGTGATGCCGGCGCCCTGACCGCCGCCGTGGGCCTGGCCGAGGATCGCTGGGGCGGGCTGGACGCCGCGATCGCGGCGGCGGGCGTCATCGCCGGCGGCGTGCCCGCCTGGCAGCTCCCGCCCGAGCAGGAGCAGGCCGTGCTCGACGTCGGCCTCGGCGGCGTGCTGACCCTGGCCCGGGTGGCGGTGCCCGCGCTGCTGCGCCGCCCGGAGCCGCGGCACGGCCGGTTCCTGGCCGTCGCCTCCGCCGCCGCCACCCGCGGCCTGCCGATGCTCGCCGCGTACTGCGCGGCCAAAGCCGGAGTGGCCGGCTTCATCCGCGCCCTCGCCGCCGAGCTGGGCGGGACCGGCGTCACCGCGAACGCGGTCAGCCCCGGTTCGACGGCCACCCCGATGCTGGACGAAAGCGCCCGGATCTACGGCCTGGCCGACGCCGGGGCCTTCGCGGCGCAGCAACCGCTCGGACGGCTGCTTGACCCGGCCGAGGTGGCCGCGGTGCTGGCGTTCCTGGCCGGAGACGGCTCGAGCGCCATCACCGGAGCCGTCATTCCCGTCGACGGCGGGCTGGCGCTTTAGCCAGCCCGGCCCCGGCCTTCGCGGCGCGTGCGGTCAGCTCTCGAGCGCTGCGTCCAGGGTGATGTCGACCCCGGTGAGCGCCTTGCTGACCGGGCAGCTGGCCTTAGCGTCAGCCGCCACCTGGGCGAACTGGGCGGCGTCAAGGCCCTCCACCTCACCGCGGACGGTGAGCTTGATGCCGGTCAGCCGGAAGCCGCCGGCCGGGTCCGGCCCGAGCGAGACGTCAGCCTGCACATCGAGTGCCTGCGGCGTGCCGCCGGCCTGCGCGATCAGCGCGGACAGCTGCATCGCGTAGCAGGCCGAATGGGCCGCCGCGATGAGCTCCTCGGGGCTGGTGGTCCCTCCGGCGTCCTCGGCGGTTCGCTTGGGAAAGGACACCTCATAGGTGCCGATCTTGGAACTCGTCAGCTCGACCTGGCCCACACCTTGCTCCAGGTTTCCGGTCCAGCCAGTGCGCGCGGTGCGAGTTGGCATCGCTTCTCCTCGTTCGAGTTGATCACATGCTCGTCTTCAAACCCTAGTACCCCGCCATCGAGCCAGACAGGATGCGGGGGCTCCCCGAGCGCTCACGTAGGTTGGAGGTATGGCGACCGCGAACCGTCACGGTAAAACAGGCCACGATCTGGGGCCCACGATATTCGTCTTGTTCGGCGCGACCGGTGACCTGGCCAAGCGCATGGTGCTCCCGGCGTTCTACCGGCTGGCCGTCGAGGGCCTGCTGCCCCGGGACTGGCTGCTCGTGGGCAACGGCCGCGGCGACGTGGCGCACGAGGATTTCCGCGCCCACGTCCACAACGTGCTCACCGAGTTCGGCCCGCACCCGGAGCCGGACGCATGGAAGGGCTTTGCCGAACGGGTGCTGTTCGCCGGGGGTGGCTTCAACAGCGACAGTCCTGGCAGCCTCCTCGACGTCCTGGAAGAGGCGGGTAAGTCCCTGGGCGGCGATCCGCAGCTGGTTCACTATCTCGCCGTGCCCCCGGTGGCCTTTGCCGAGACGACGAAAGCGCTCGGCGGACACGGCCTGGCCAAGGACGCCCGGGTGGTCTACGAGAAGCCGTTCGGCACGTCGCAGCAGGCCTTCCGGTCCCTGGACCGCACCGTCCATTCGGTCCTTGATGAGCAGCAGGTCTACCGGATCGACCACTTCCTGGGCAAGGAAGCAACACAGGACCTGCATCTGCTGCGGTTCGCCAACGAGCTGTTCGCCTCGATGTGGAATCGCAAGCATATCGAGTCCGTTCAGATCGACGTGCCGGAGAAGCTCGGCATCACCGACCGGCCGGTTTTCTACGACGCCACCGGCGCGGTGCTTGACATGCTCGTCACCCATTTGTTCCAGGTAGCGGCGGAGGTGGCGATGGAGCCGCCGGCCAGCCTCGGCGCCCTCGACCTGCAGGCCGCACGCGAGAAGGTCATCAAGTCATTCCGGCCGCTTGACCCGGCCGAGGTCGTGCTCGGCCAGTTCACCGGCTATCGCGACGTCCCTGGAGTAGCGGCCAGCTCCAGCCGGGACACGTTCGCCGCCGCTCGCATGTGGATCGACAACCCCCGCTGGAGGGGGGTGCCGTTCTACCTGCGCACCGGCAAGCGGCTAGCCGCGTCCAGGCAGCGGGTCAGCCTGATCCTGCGCGAGCCGGCCGGGCCCCTGGCCGGGCAGCTGTCCTGCGACTCGAACGTGCTGTCCTTCTCCCTGGCGGGGGACGGCGAGATCGACCTGTCCCTGGTGGCCAAGAAGCCAGGCCCCGGTCTCGACCTCGATAACGCTCACGCCTCGATCCCCTTGTCGGGCCTGGACGGCGCGAACCCGCTGCCGCCTTACGTCCGCCTGATCCACGACGTGCTCACTGGCGACCGTTCGCTGTTCACCCGGCCGGACGGCCTGGCCGCGGTGTGGAAGGTGGCCGGCCCGCTGCTGGCGAACCCGCCCAAGGTCCAGCCGTACGCCCCCGGATCATGGGGACCGGCTCAGGCCCGCGAGCTGATCGCGCCCGGGCGCTGGCTGCTCGGCCAGTAACGGTACCCGGACCCGCTTGGCCTGATGGCCTGATCCGGGCCGGAATGTCAGGGCTCGGAGGTACCGTGAGCGGA
>Ga0209839_10000222_pt1 | contig 28784 bp, 23 predicted proteins | sample OrgsoiDNA2013050_FD_185800 | JGI IMG/M metagenome (GOLD analysis project Ga0209839, IMG submission 185800) | Permafrost soil microbial communities from the Arctic, to analyse light accelerated degradation of dissolved organic matter (DOM) -... | ecosystem: Environmental > Terrestrial > Soil >... | reverse complement strand
CTCGACTGGAAGCTTCCGGGCGAGCAGGTGATCGACAACTTCAAGAAGGGCGACATGGTCAAGGCCGTGGTGCTCGATGTCGATGTCGAGAAGGAGCGCATCTCGCTCGGCGTCAAGCAGCTCGAGGGCGATCCGTTCGCCGAGCCGGGCGACGTCAAGAAGGGCGCGGTCGTGACCTGCGAAGTGCTCGAGGTGAAGGAAAGTGGCATCGAGGTCCGGATCGCCGGCACCGACTTCACCACCTTCATCAAGCGCTCCGAACTGGCGCGCGAGCGCTCCGATCAACGCGCCGAGCGTTTCGCCGTCGGCGAAAAGGTCGATGCGCGGGTGATCCAGTTCGACAAGAAGGCCCGCAAGGTGCAGGTCTCGATCAAGGCGCTGGAAGTGGCCGAAGAGAAGGAGGCCATCGCGCAGTACGGCTCCTCCGATTCGGGAGCGACGCTGGGCGACATTCTCGGTACCGCGCTCAAGCAGCGCAACGACAAGTAAGCCTTTCGCTTTCTCGTCTCAATCAAAACGAGGCCCCGGTTTCGACCGGGGCCTTTTTATCATCCGCTGCGGCGTCCCGGCCTTCGCCGGGGCGCCTGGAGGTCTTGTTTTCTTCATATTGCGTCGCAATTGATGTAATCAGGGCACCGGATATTGGTGCTGTCTGACAAATGCCGTGCCACCCTCCGAAAGACCGCTGCCTGGGAGAAATTTCGATGTCGCTTGATTCGGACGTGATCGTCGATCGCCGCAGGATACGCCGCAAGCTGACTTTCTGGCGCGTGGTTGCCGCGCTGGTTGCAATCGCTGCGATCGTCACCGTGGGCGTGATCGTAACGCCCGGCGGCCGAGGCGCGTTCACGGCCTCCGGCTCGATTGCCCGAATCCAGATCGACGGCTTGATCCGCAGCGACAATGATCGCGTGGAGGCGCTGGAACGGCTGGAAAAATCGCGCGCCGCCGCGGTCATCGTGCACATCAATTCGCCCGGCGGCACCACGGCCGGTTCCGAGCAGCTCTACGACGCGCTGGTGCGCCTGAAGGCAAAGAAGCCGGTGGTCGTGGTCGTCGAGGGACTGGCGGCGTCGGGCGGCTACATCGCCGCCATCGCGGCCGACCATATCATCGCGCAACAGAGTTCGCTGGTCGGCTCGATCGGCGTGCTGTTCCAGTTTCCAAATTTCACCGAGTTGCTGAAAACCGTCGGCGTCAAGGTTGAGGAAGTGAAGTCTTCGCCGCTAAAGGCTGCGCCCAATGGCTTTGAACCGACCAGTCCGGAAGCGCGCGCGGCGCTCGACGCGCTGGTCAAGGACTCCTATGCTTGGTTCCGCGATCTGGTGAAGGCGCGGCGCGGCATGGACGATGCCTTGCTCGAGCAGGTCGCGGACGGACGGGTCTTCACCGGCCGCCAGGCGGTCGATCTTAAATTGATCGATCAACTCGGCGACGAGAAAACCGCCATAGCCTGGCTGGTCGCACAGAAAAACATCAAGAGCGATCTGCCGGTGCGCGATTTCAAACTGTCGCCGCGGTTCGGCGACCTGACCTTTCTGCGTACGGCGGCCTCCATTACCCTCGACGCGGTCGGCTTGGGCGCCATCGCGCGGCAAGTCGAGCAGGGTGGCGTTGCGCAGGCGGTCGATCGTCTCGGTCTCGACGGCATGTTGGCGCTGTGGTCTCCCGCAGGGGCCAACTGAACGCCATAAGTCCGGTTCCGGTCCGCTCCTCCCGCATTGCGGCGTATTCGCACGATCCCCAATCGGGGCATTTGTCACGCGTTTTCGCGGCGCGTAATTTCATTTAGCGTCTTGACAGTGCAAGGCATTTTCACGGAAATGATATCAGCACATTCCCCGGGTCCCCGTCTCGATGATCAAATCCGAACTCGTCCAGCGCATCGCCGAGCACAACCCGCATCTTTATCAGCGGGATGTGGAGAACATCGTGAACGCGATCCTCGATGAGATCGTCGCCGCTCTGGCGCGCGGCGACCGGGTCGAACTGCGCGGTTTCGGCGCGTTTTCGGTGAAGCATCGCCCAGCCCGCGCCGGCCGCAATCCGCGCACCGGGGCGCACGTTCCAGTTGATCAGAAGAGCGTGCCGTTTTTCAAGACCGGCAAGGAGATGCGCGAACGTCTGAACCGCGAGGGCGGGGCACCCGACGCCGGCGCGTAAAGCTGGTACTATCTCCAGTAACGCGAGAGATGGTCATGCGAAAATTCTTCATGGGGCTGGTGCTGATTCCGCTGGGCCTGATCTTTGTCGTCTTCGCGGTCGCCAATCGTCATGTGGTGACGGTGTCGTTCGATCCGTTCAACTCCAGCGACCCGTCGGTCGGGTTCCGGCTACCGCTGTTCGTCCTCATTATCGGGGTCGCGATCACAGGCGTGGTGGCAGGCGGTTCCGCGACCTGGTTCCGGCAGCGCCACTGGCGCCGCGCCGCGCGCCAGCACGAGGCCGATGCGCGGCAGGCGCGGGCGCAGTTGGCCGATTGGCGGGCCGGCGCCATGACGCCCTCCCGCTACGATCCGCAGCGGCTTGCCGCTCCCTCGCAGGGTGGCGGGTATGGCGCCACCGGGCGAGACAAGCAGGGCGCGACGTTGTAGAACGCGGGCCACGAGCGCATCGCTTTTCCGCTTCATTGTCGCCCCAACCCGTGCCCCCTGGAACATGTCCCTGATCGTCAAAATTTGTGGCCTGTCCACGCGCGAGACGCTTGATGTCGCGCTGGATGCCGGCGCCGACATGGTCGGATTCGTGTTTTTTCCGCCTTCGCCCCGGCATCTGAGCCTGCAGACGGCGCGCGAACTCGGCGGCCGGGTAAAGCGCCGCGCCGTAAAAGTGGCCCTGACGGTCGATGCCGACGATGCAACGCTCGGCAACATCGTCGAGGCCCTGCAGCCCGATATCCTGCAATTGCATGGCAAGGAAACCGTGGCGCGGCTGCGCGACATCAAGCAGACGTTTGGCTTGCCGGTGATGAAGGCGATCGCGGTCGAGACCGCGGCCGACCTTGCTTCATTGCCCGGCTACGCCGCCGTGGCCGATCGCATTCTGTTTGACGCCCGCGCGCCCAAGGAAGCCACCCGTCCCGGCGGCCTTGGTGCGGTGTTCGACTGGCATGTGCTTGAGCAACTCGATCTCAAGCTGCCGTTCATGGTCTCGGGTGGCCTCTCGGCTGAAAATGTCGCGGAGGCGGTTCGCGTCACCCGCGCCGGTGGCGTCGATGTTTCCTCGGGTGTGGAGCGCACCCCTGGCGTCAAGGATCCCGAGATGATCCGTGCTTTTATTCGCGCGGCGCGCGTCACCGAAGAATTGATGGTTCGATGAATCCAAATTTACCAAACTCCTTCCGCCGCGGTCCCGACGAGCGCGGGCATTTCGGCATTTTCGGCGGACGCTTTGTCGCGGAAACGCTGATGCCGCTGATCCTCGATCTGGAGCAGGCTTACGCCGACGCCAAGGCCGATCCGGCGTTCCAGGCTGAAATGAACGGCTACCTCACGCACTATGTCGGCCGGCCGTCGCCGCTGTATCTCGCCGAGCGCCTGACGGACCATCTCGGCGGCGCAAAGATCTATTTCAAGCGCGAGGAGCTGAACCACACCGGCTCGCACAAGGTCAACAACGTGCTCGGCCAGATCATGGTGGCGCGGCGGATGGGCAAGAAGCGCATCATCGCCGAGACCGGCGCCGGCCAGCATGGCGTCGCCACCGCGACGCTGTGCGCGCGGTTCGGGCTTGAATGTGTTGTCTATATGGGCGCGGTCGATGTCGAGCGGCAGCAGGCCAATGTCATCCGGATGGAGATGCTGGGCGCGAAGGTGATTCCGGTGCAGTCCGGCTCGCGCACATTAAAGGACGCGATGAACGACGCGCTGCGCGACTGGGTCACCAATGTGCACAACACGTTCTACTGCATCGGCACGGTGGCAGGCCCGCATCCCTATCCGATGATGGTGCGCGACTTCCAGTCGATCATCGGCGTCGAGACCCGCGCGCAGATGCTGGCTGCCGAAGGCCGCCTGCCGGATTCGCTCATCGCCTGCATCGGCGGCGGCTCCAATGCGATGGGGCTGTTCCACCCGTTCCTCGATGATCCCGGTATCGAGATTTTCGGGGTCGAAGCCGCCGGCCATGGGCTAACCCAGCTGCATGCGGCTTCCATCGCCGGCGGCCGGCCCGGCGTGCTGCACGGTAACCGCACTTATTTGCTGATGGACGATGACGGCCAGATCCAGGACGCGCATTCGATTTCGGCCGGGCTGGATTATCCCGGCATCGGCCCCGAGCATTCCTGGCTGCACGAAACCGGCCGGGTGAAATACCTGTCGGCGACCGACGACGAAGCGCTGGCGGCGTTTCAATTGCTGTCGCGGCTGGAAGGCATCATCCCGGCGCTGGAGCCCGCGCATGCCATTGCCAAAGTGATGGAGCTCGCGCCGAAGCGATCCAAAGATCATCTGATGGTGGTCAATCTCTCCGGCCGCGGCGACAAGGACATCCCCCAAGTGGCGGATATTTTGCGGGGGAAGAAAAAGTGACCACCCGCATCGACGCACGTTTCGCCGAGTTGAAGAAACAAGGCCGCTCGGCTTTCATTACCTTCCTGATGGCAGGCGATCCCGATCCCGCGACCTCGCTCGACATCATCAAGGCGCTGCCGATGGCCGGCGCCGATATCATCGAGATCGGCATGCCCTTCACCGATCCGATGGCGGACGGTCCGGCGATCCAGGCGGCGGGGTTGCGCGCGCTGAAGGCCGGAATGACGCTGAAAAAGACGCTCGCGATGGTCCGCGCGTTTCGCAAGGACGATAACACCACGCCGCTGGTGCTGATGGGCTACTACAATCCGATCTACATCTATGGCGTCGACAAATTCCTCGTCGATGCAAAGTCAGCGGGTGTCGACGGGCTGATCATCGTCGACCTGCCGCCGGAGGAAGACAGCGAATTGTGCCTGCCGGCGATGAAGGCCGGGCTGAATTTCATCCGGCTGGCGACGCCGACCACCGACGACAAGCGGCTGCCCGCCGTGCTCGCGAACACCTCCGGCTTTGTCTACTACGTCTCCATCACCGGTATCACCGGAAGCGCCAGCGCCGATACCGCAGTCGTCGGCGAGGCCGTCGCCCGCATCAAGCGCCATACCAAATTGCCGGTTTGTGTCGGCTTCGGCATCCGGACGCCGGAAGCAGCAGCCGGGATCGCGCAAAAGGCCGACGGCGCGGTGGTCGGCACCGCGCTGGTCGATGCCTTGCGTGGCAGCCTCGATGCCGAGGGTCGCGCGACGGCCAAAACCGTCGGCAGGGTGGCCGATCTCGTGGCCGCGCTGGCGCAGGGCGTGCGGGGCGCGAAACAGGCCGCGGAATAAGCCACAATTGCGGGAGATAGACCGCAAACCTTGGCTTGCCCGGCACCGTCCAGACCGCCATATATTCGATGATGGCTGCAGAATCGCATTTCGGAGCGAAACATGAACTGGCTCACCAACGTCGTCCGGCCGAAAATCCGCAATATCCTGCGCCGCGAGACGCCGGAAAATCTGTGGATCAAATGCCCGGATTCAGGGCAGCTCGTGTTCTACAAGGACGTCGAAAGCAACCAGTTCGTCATCCCCGGCTCGAACTACCACATGCGGATGGGCGCGGTGGCGCGGCTGAAATCGATCTTCGACAACGAGACCTGGTACGATATCGCGCTGCCCGAGGTGACCGCCGATCCCTTAAAATTTCGCGATGAACGTCGCTATACGGATCGCATCAGGGATGCCCGCGCCCGGACCGGGCTGAACGACGCCATCAAGGTGGGCTACGGCAAGCTCGAGGGCGCCGCCGTCGTAATCGCGGTGCAGGATTTCGATTTCATGGGCGGATCGCTCGGCATGGCTGCCGGGGAAGCGATCGTGCGCGGGCTCGAACTCGCGGTCGAAAAGAAAGCTCCGTTCATCGTGTTCGCAGCCTCCGGCGGCGCCCGCATGCAGGAAGGCATTCTCTCGCTGATGCAGATGCCGCGCACCATTGTCGGCGTGCAGATGCTGCGCGAGGCGAAACAGCCTTACATCGTGGTGCTGACCAATCCGACTACCGGCGGTGTCACCGCCTCCTATGCCATGCTCGGCGACGTGCAGCTCGCCGAGCCTGGCGCGCTGATCGGCTTTGCCGGCGCGCGCGTAATCGAACAGACCATCCGTGAGAAATTGCCGGAAGGATTCCAGCGCGCGGAATACCTCAAGGATCACGGCATGATCGACATGGTGGTGCATCGCCATGATCTGCGCCCGACGTTGGCGCGGCTCTGCCGGCTGCTGACCAGGTCGCCCGCCATAGAAACCGCGTCGAAGCCCGCGCCACCGATCGCCATTCCGGCCGCGATGGTCCCGGTCGTTGCGGATGTGGCGCCGGCCGCATCCCACGCGTGAACGCGCCTGCGGCCCCACCGTCGCCGCCGCTCGGCGAATTGATCGTGCGGCTGTCCGCGCTGCATGCCAAGCGTATCGACCTCGGGCTGGAGCGGATGCTGGGGCTGCTGGAGCGGCTCGACCATCCCGAACGCCGGCTGCCGCCGGTGATTCATGTCGCCGGCACCAATGGCAAGGGGTCGACGATCGCCTATTTGCGGGCGATCCTGGAAGCTGCAAACCTGCGGGTTCATGTCTATACCTCGCCCTCGCTGGTGCGGATCAACGAATGCTTTCGCCTCGGCAGGACCGGCGGCGGCGCGCTCGTCGGCGATGACGAATTGCGCAGCACGCTCGAACAATGCGAGCGCGCCAATGGGGGCGCGCCGATCACCATTTTCGAAATCGTAACCGCGGTGGCGTTTTGTCTGTTCGCGCAACATCCGGCCGACGTCGTGCTGCTGGAAGTCGGTCTCGGCGGGCGGCTCGACGCCACCAACGTGATCGACGCGCCGCTGGCGAGCGTGATGGCGCCGGTCAGCATGGATCACACCGAATTTCTGGGACACACGCTGACGGCGATTGCCGGCGAGAAGGCCGCCATCATCAAACGCCGGGTGCCGGTCATTTGCGCGGAGCAATTTCCCGAGGCGATGGCCGTGATCGAGAAGCAGGCCGAACGCATGCGCGCGCCGTTGCATGCAGCCGGCCAACAGTGGCACGTCGGTGTCGAGTGTGGCCGGCTGGTTTATCAGGACGATCGCGGCCTGATGGATCTGGCGGCACCAAAACTGTTCGGCCGGCATCAGTTCGACAATGCCGGCCTCGCCATCGCGACGTTGCGCGCGCAAAGCCTGTTCGAGATCGGTACCGCGGCCTTCGAGGCCGGCATCGTCAACGCCGAATGGCCGGCACGGATGCAGCGGCTGGCGTCGGGCGCGCTGCTGGAGCAGGCGCCGCCGGGTTGCGAGATTTGGCTCGATGGCGGACACAATGCCGAGGGCGGGCGTGTCGTCGCCGCGGCGCTCGGCGACCTCGAAGAGCGGGTGTCGCGTCCGCTGGTCGTGATCGTCGGGATGATGGCCAACAAGGACGCAGGCGCGTTTCTCGCTAATTTCGCAGGCCTGACGCGCCACATCATCGCGGTGCCGATCCCGGATCGCGACAACGCGATGCCGCCGGATCGGCTGGCGGACGCCGCGCGCGCGCTCGGCATGCGGGTGGAAATCTCGGGCAACGTCGAAGCCGCATTGCGCTCGCTCGCGCGGCTTGCCTATGAGGTGCCGCCGCGCATCCTGATCACGGGGTCGCTGTATCTCGCCGGCCATGTGCTCGCCGCCAACGGCACCCTGCCGGGGTAGGCCTGATCATGCGCTTTGCCGCGATTGCCGATGTGCACGGAAACTACCTCGCGCTGGAAGCCGTGATCGCCGATATCCGCGCCCAAAACATCGACGGGATCGTCAATCTCGGCGACATGGCGAGCGGTCCGCTCGACGCGCGGCGGACGATGGACGCGCTGATGGCGCTCGACGCGGTTCATGTGCTCGGCAATCACGACCGCTATTTGATCGACCGACCGCCTGAGAAGATGGCATCGTGGGACCGGCCCGCGCACGCGCAACTGGATGCAACGCATCTTGATTGGCTGCGCGCGGTGCCACCGTCATGGGTGTTCCGCGATCAGGTTTTTCTCTGCCACGCGACGCCCGACAGCGACGAGGTCTATTGGCTGGAGACCGTTTTGCCTGACGGCACCGTGCGGATGTCGTCGCTTGAAGAAATCGAGAAGGCGGCCGAGGGCGTCACGCAGCGGCTGATTCTCTGCGGCCACACCCACATCGCGCGCGCGGTCCGGCTTGGCGACGGACGCATGGTGGTCAATCCCGGCAGCGTCGGCTCTCCCGGCTATCGCGATGTCCATCCCTATCCGCATGTCATCGAGGCCGGCACGCCGGACGCGCGCTACGCGATCCTGGAATTTTCCGATGGCATCTGGCGCGCGACGTTCCGGCATGTGCCGTACGATCACGATGCGATGGCCGCCTTGGCGCGGCAAAACGGTCAGCCCGAACTGGCGTCGGCGCTGACGACAGGGTGGATCCCGTAGCTCAAAACAAACGGCCGGCACTTCGCCGGCCGTCTTCGGGAATATTCATTGTGCGCGAGCGGTCAGACCGCAGCAGTAATCCACTGCTGCAGCTTTTGCTTCGGCGCGGCGCCGACCTGGCGCGAGGCCATCTCGCCGCCCTTGAAGATCATCAGCGTCGGGATCGACATCACGCCGTATTTCGAGGCCGTCTTCGGGCTCTCGTCGACGTTCAGCTTCACGATCTTGACCTTGTCGCCCATCGCGCCGGAAATCTCGTCGAGCGCGGGCGCGATCATGCGGCAGGGGCCGCACCATTCGGCCCAGAAATCGACCACGACCGGGCCGGTCGCCTTGAGCACTTCGGCTTCGAAATCGGCGTCAGAAACCTTGCCAACGGCCATTGGGATACCTCGTTCAGTTTTGAAGAGTGGATGCGGCCTTAAAGAATCGCCGCCTGGATCATGCAACCAACGTATGAACGCCGCCCTGCCGGGTCAAGCTCGGTCATCCCTTTGGCCATGGCCGGCCAGCTGCGCGTCCAGCGCAGGAGCAGAAATCTCCATCAATTCAGGGATTTCGGTCCAGAGCAGCGCTGCGCGGACCGGCAATCGGGGATAAAGCTTCCGCAGCACCGCGCGGTAGAGCGCGAGCTGGCGGACATAGCCGGGAGGCGCCTCGGCCGGAAGCTTCGGCGGGGCGTGATTGGTCTTGAAATCGACGATCAGGACCTCGTCCGGCATAACCACCAGCCGGTCGATCTGCCCCGAAACCAGGGCGGCGGGGCGTCCGGGCCGCTCCAGCCTTCCGACGATCGAGACCTCGGCCCGGCTATGGGGCGCAAATACCGGCGCGAACCGCAAGTCCGCAATCAAGGCAAGCACCCCTTCCGCCAGCGCCTCGCGGTCGCCGGCGGTCCAGCCGTCGGCGTTGCGGGTGAGGTAGTTTAGCGCCGCGTCGCGGCGGCATTCGAGGGCGACATCGGGCAGCGACTGCAGCAGCCGGTGCACCAGCGTGCCGCGCTGCAAGGCGCGGGCGCGTCGCTCGATGGATTCGCCCGTCCGCACGCGATGGCCATCGCCATCCGAGGGATCGGAAGGGCGCAGCAAACTCTCCGGCGAAGTCTCCGGCTGCGCGGGTGTCAGCAGCCATGATGGCAGCACGACCGGCGCTGTGGCTGCCGGTGCGGCGGCGGAGCTGGCGGAAGGCGCGGCTTCCTCCGCCCGCGTATAGCGCTTCACCGCGCCGGCGGTGGTTTCGATCTCCTGAAGCTGCAAGCCGGAATTGGCGAGTCCCTTGGTGATCAAATCGTACCAGGAGAGGGGCCGAACGTTCTTCATGTTGCCGGGCATGCAGCCGCCGACGATCAGCCGATCCGCTGCGCGCGTCATCGCCACATACAACAGCCGGCGGTATTCATCCTCGGTATCGCCGATCATCGTCGCGCGCGCAGCTATGATAGCTGCGGGATCTTCAGCCTTCTTGCCGGCCCAGACCACGACGCCCGGCGCATGCGGTCCGGCATTGCCTTGCGGCAGATGGATGAGCTTCAGGCGCTGCGTATCCGATGGCGACGTCGTGGTGTCCACCAGGAACACGACCGAAGCCTCCAGGCCCTTGGCGCCATGCACCGTCATGACGCGGACTTCGTTGCGTGAGATCTCCATATCGCGCTTCACCTCAAGGTCGGCCGCGCGCAGCCACGCCATGAAGCCCTGCAGCGAGGCTGGCGCCTTGCGCTCGTAGTTCAGTGCCAGTTCCAGAAATTCATCGAGCGCGTCGTTGGCCTCATGTCCGAGCCGCCGCAGCATCCGCGCGCGGCCGCCGTCGCCGCCGAGCAGCCAGGCATAGAACGCAAACGGGGTTTCGCTGGCAAAGCGGCGCTCGCATTGTTCGAGCCGCCACAAGGCATCCCTCAGCCGGCCATCGGCCGCGGCGCGCGCGGCCAGCGCTGATCGCAACGATCCCTTGCGCTGCCAAGCGACCTTAAACAAATCGTCGTCGGTGAGGCCGAACAGCGGACTCTTCAGCGCCACCGCTAGCGCCAGATCGTCCTGCGGCAGCAGGAGCGTGTCGGCGAGGTTCATCAGGTCGATAACAGCGATGTGCTCGGTCAGCTTGAGCCGGTCGGCACCGGCGACCGGGATATTGGCGTGTTTCAACGCCTGGATCACGGCGTCGAACGCATTGCCGCGCCGCCGCACCAGCACCAGCATGTCGCCATAGCGTAGCGGGCGGCGGTCGCTCTTGCTGCCGGTCGTGGTGCCGCTGGCGACCAGCGCCTTGATCTCGGCCTGAATGCGCCGGGCGAGTTTCACTTCCGGGCTCGTCGCGGAGACGCCGTCGAACGGCGCGCGCCAGCCTTCGATGTCCTGCCTGTCGTCGGCCTCGGCCAGTTCCCAGAGATCGATCAGGCCGGGGCCTGCGTCATCCAGCGAATGGTGGATCGGATATCCCGTCTCGACCGAATGGATGCTGCGGAAAATATTCTGCTCGCGGAACACGTGGTCGACCGCATGCAGGATCGCCGGTCCCGAGCGGAACGAATAGGTGAAGGACACCGGATCGAATTTCAGCCCGGCGTCCTCGAACTTCTTCATCAACGCCCGGCGGCGCAGATCGAATTCGCGCGGGGCTGCGCCCTGAAACGAAAAGATCGATTGCTTCTCGTCGCCGACCGCGAACACCGTTCGTACCACGCCGTCGCGCGCGGCGGCGCCCGAGGTGAATTCGGAAATGATATGGGTGACAATGTCCCATTGCCGCGGGCTGGTGTCCTGTGCCTCGTCGATCAGCACATGGTCGACGCCGCGGTCGAGCTTGTAATGCACCCACCCCGAAGACACCCGGTCCAGCATCTCCAGCGTCTTGTCGATCAGATCGTCATAATCGAGCAGGCCGCGCTCCTGCTTCTCGCGCCGGTAATTCGCCGCCGCCGCGGTCGCGATATGCAGCAGCGCTTCGGTGCGGTCGCGGGCTGTCACCGCGCGGCGCCTCTCGATCAGGGGACCAAGGCGATTAGCTTCAGATTCGAACAGGCGTCCAACGCCAGGATTGTCCCGCGCAAAATTCTTCGTCACCACCGATTTACGCGGGGTGCGGTCGGTGTCGGTGAGAAAGACGGCGAGATACTCCTCGACTCGGGCTGCACCCGAAAACGTGAGCGCCGCGCGAAGCTGCACTGCCTGACCCTGATCGGTTTTGCTCCCGGTATCCAGGATCGACGCGATCTCCTGCCACCGCGATCGCGGCAGGTGCGGTCCATCCATAATGGCGTGCTCGATATCCTCGATGCGATCGCCGGGATCGACGCCAAGCGCCGCGGAGATCTGCACTGCTGCGGCATGCGCGCTGCCGGCGGCGTCGGTCCAGGCCATGAAATGATCGCGGCTGAGACAGGCCTCGCGGATGACATCCTTGAACGTGACGTCGGCAGCGCTCGCCATCGCCATCCTGAGCGCGCGCCCGGTGGCGCTGTCCGGGTTGCGCGAGGCCTCGAGGAAAACCCCGAGATTGGCGCGCTCCATCATCTCGTTCTGGTCGCGGTCGTCGAGCACGGCGAATCGCGCGGGCACATTGGCCTCGAACGGAAACTGCTGCAGCAGCCGCGTGCACAGCGCGTGAATGGTCTGCACTTTCAAGCCTCCCGGCGTCTCCAGCGCGCAGGCGAACAATTTACGCGCCGATTTTCTCAGGCGTGCATTGGGATGTGGAATCCCGGATTCGCGGATCGCCGCATCAAGTGCGGCATCGTCGAGCGTGACCCAATGGCCGAGCGTGGAAAACACGCGCTCCGCCATGTTGGCGGCAGCGGCTTTGGTGAAGGTGATGCAGAGGATCTTCTCCGGGGGCACGTCGCTGAGCAGCAGCCGGATCACCCGCTGCACGAGCACATGGGTTTTGCCCGATCCGGCATTCGCCGAAACGAACGAGGACGCCGCCGGATCGGACGCGCGCGCCTGCGTGTCGCGCACATTGGGAGGAATTACGCGGGGAGCCTTCACCATTCCTCGACCCCCAATCCGCCGGCCGCGGACCATTCCTTGATGCGGGCGAGGTCGTCATAGGCGCCGTAGCGGTTCGACCACATCGACAGGTTCAGGGAGGTGTAGGCCGTGTCTTCGCTCTCGAATTTGCGAATCAGCGCCTCAAGCTGCTCGCGGGCGTAGGCGGCCGCCGCGTCCGGTGATTGCGGCGGGTCATTATTCCTGACCTTCAGCTCCAGCGTTCGCTGCTCGCCCGGCGGATTGTTGCCGCTGAGCCTGACATAGACGAGCTCGCCGACGGACGAGCCGGCATCGATGCGATCAAAGCCGCCTTCGCGCAGGATCGCGGCTTCCAGCGTCAACTGCGGCGACAGGCCCATGCGCACCTGTTTGCCGGTCGGCGGTTGCCCGGTCTTGTAATCGAGGATCGCAAAGCTGCCGTCGCGGCGTTGCTCGATCCGGTCGGCGCGCGCGGAAAGCGTGAAGATGCGTTCGCTGTCGAGCGCAATCTTGATCTCGCCCCTGATCTCGGCGGCAATCCTATCAATGTTGTCGCGCCGCGCCAGCTCCCAATCCGCAAACCAAGCGGCGATGCGCTCGAATCGCGGCCACCACAGCGCGCGCGCTTCGGGCCGTTCCATCAGCGGCGCGAAATATTTCTCGCCGATCCCGCGCAATACCTGCGCGGGCTGATCGGGCAGGGCGGTCGCGAAGGTTTGGGTAAACTCGCCGAGTGCATCATGGATCGCCGAGCCGCGGTCGGCGGCCGACAGCGGCATATCAACGGGATCGAGCGGATCCAGCCGCAAGATATACTTCGCATAGATCGTATAGGGGTCGCGCAGCCAGTCCTCGATCGCCGTGACTGATAGCTTTAGCGGCCGCGTCGCGCGGGGCGGCTTCGGCGCGGGCTGCGGGATTGGTTCGATCTTGTCGGGCTGGTCGAGTTCGGCAGCGAAGCGGACGTAGCTTTCGCCGGCACGCCGGGCTGCATCCCAGCGCGCTTCGCCGGCGACGGCTTCGAGCCGGTGCAGGAAGCGCGAGGCAACGGCCGGCGCGCCGCCGACCTTCGCCGAATGGGTCAGGATCACATCGCCTGTTCCCAACAATTGCGCGAAGTCATGCGCAGAGAGACCGATGCGCCGCTCCGGCAGATCGAGGCCGAGTTCATGCCGCATCGGCCGACTCAGCCAGGGATCGACGCGCGGCGCCGGCGGCCACACGCCCTCAACCAGCCCGCCGAGGATGACGCGGTCGGATTCAGTCAAGCGTGCTTCCAACTGACCGTAGATTTGCAGATGCGCGCTCGCCGATTCCGGCCGCCGCACCATGCGGTCGCCGAACGCGGTCCGGAACACATCGGGATAATCGCCGAGCTGGACCATCAGGCCGCTCGGCTTCTGCTCGCCGAGCAGGTCGTCGAACGCCGCTGATAATGCCGCTCCCTGACGGTCCTCGAACGCGACAGCGATGCCGTTCTGATCGCAGGACAGCGCCACCAGCGCGTCGCGATGATGCTGCGCCAACTCGGCGAAGTCATATGGCTTCGATGTTTCGACGCGTTCCAGCGGCGTCAGCGCCCTCTGCAGCGCGGCGATCAGCGATTGAGCCTGATCGAGGTCGTCGTCCTTCAATTTCGCGCGCTGCTCGGAGGCGTGAAGCGAAGAGGTCCCGTCATTCCAAAGCTTCCTGAGCTCTGCACGAAAACGATCGAAGTCACGCACGAGGCCGCCGGTTCCTGCCAGTGGCCGGGTGCCGCGCAGCAGCGCCAGTTCCAGCACTTCGATGGCCCGCTTGAGCGCGCCATGCGTACCGCCGAGCCGAAACAGCGGATGCTTCAGCAATGCCAGCAGCGTCGGCGGCTCCAGCCCCTTGGCGGCGGCTTCGGCGGTGAGGCGGGCAAAAATACCTGCTGACGTGTCCAATAATGCGTCGCCGCCGGAATCGTCGAATTCGAGATTCCAGCGGGTCAAGGCCGCCATCACCCGTCGCGCCAGCGCGCGATCGGGCGTGACCAGTGCAGCCGATTTGTTCAGATGCCGCGCCTCGCGCATCGCTACCGCGATCGCCAGGGCTTCCATCTCCGAGTTGGGCGCTTCCACCACGGCGAGGTTCGTCATGCCGCCGGCGATCCTTAGCGAGACATCCGGCTGCGCCAGCCGGTCATGCCATTGTTCGGTCGCTTTCGACGGCCGCATCGTCTCCGAGACCAGCACGTCGCGCCCCAGCGGCGCCGGCATGCCCAAGATTTCGACGTCACTTCGCTTGATGCCGAAACGATCCAGCAGTCCCTGCATCGCAAATTGCGGATGGTTCGACGACGGCTGCGTAGTGAATTTGCCCTGCGCGTCTCTCACGCCTCCGATTGTCTGCCAGGCTTCGTCGTCGAGATCGGTGTCGAGTCCCGGCAGCACCACTGCGCCTTGCTTCAGGCCGGCCACGGCGGCGAGGAACTTGGCGGTCGCGGGCATCGAACCGGTTGAGCCGGCCGCGATCACCGGTCCCGCATGATGCGCGGTCAGGCGCGCGGCTTCCGCCTCGATTAGGCGATCGCGCCGTTCCGCGGGCTCGATCCGGCCGATCTCTTTCAGGTGATCCGGCCATGTCTTGCGCGCGATGCGCAGGAATTCCAGCGAGTGCTGCCAATATCTGTCGAGCTGGTCCGGCACCAGTTTGTCGAGCGCCTCCCAGGCGACGCCGCGCGTGACCATGTCGTCCATCAACTTCGCCAGGTCGCCCGCCAGCGCCAGCGTGGATGCGGGGCCACCAACCACCAGCGGCGCCAACACCGGACCTTTCGCCCACGCCGCGACCAGGTGCGCCAGCGTCAGGCGGCGTTCGAGTTCGCCGAGCCTTGGCGGAATGTCCAATGGCGCCACGCCGCCGAATTGCTCGGAGCCTTCCGAAAACGCAATTTCATCCTCGTCGATATCGCCGAGGGCGACGATGCGCGGCAGAATCGCGGCATCGGTCTTCAATTCGTCGAGAAAGATTTCGCGCGCCAGACGCCCGGCGCGCCGGGTCGGCAGATAAAGCGTCGCCCGCGCGAGATTCAGAGGTTCCTTGCGCGCCTCGAATCCGTTGACCAGCCGGCCATCCACCAGCGCAGCGATGACGGCGCGCAGGAACGGTGTGGATAAGGGAACGCTGAAAACGCGCATGAGGTTCCTGATTCGGGATCAGGCAGCATCATGGCATGGGCGGCACTGCGGAGGGAGTCGTGGCGAGGAACGGATTGTTTCACGCGACGCTGGCCAGAAAAGCCTCTTCCGCGGCATGAACGGCGTCGGGGGTTCCGACATGCATCCACACGCCGTCCAGCCGCAGGCCGAACAGCCGTTCCTGCTCGTTGGCAGAATCGAACAATTTTGTCAGCGAGAATTCACCCGTTGGGGCATTGGCGAACAAGGATGGCGACATGATCGCGACCCCCGCATAGACGAACGGGACCACCTGATGCTCCCTGCGCTTGCGCAGCGCGCCATCGGGCAGCATTGCGTAATCGCCGCGCCCGCCATAACCAATGCTGCTCGTGGTCGGCGCCATCAGGAGCAGGATGTCCATGCGCGCGGGGTCGAAGGCTTCGGCCAGCCGCCCAAGGTTGGGCCGCACACCGTCGATCCACAGGGTATCGGCGTTGACATGGAAAAACGGGGCATCGCCGAGCATAGGCAGCGCCTTGACGACGCCGCCGCCGGTGCCGAGCACGACATCACGCTCATCGGAGATGATCACGCGGGGCCGCGCGCGCGCGGCAGTGTGATCGATGATCTGGTCGGGCAGATAGTGCACATTGACGACAGCGTCGCTGACGCCGGCGTCGCCGAGTTTATCGAGCACATGATCGAGCAGTGCCCGGCCCGCCACCCGCACCAGCGGCTTCGGCATCCGGTCCGTCAGGGGACGCATGCGCACGCCGAGACCGGCGGCAAGGACCATGGCTTTGCTGGGTTTGACCGACATTTTTTGGGAATTCACGAACCGTTGTTCTTGGGGGCGCTGGGTGGCGCGGATCATATCACGGCGATTGGCGCGCCGCATCGATCGCCGATGCCATAACCGTCGGAGATGACGGTCATGCGACGAGCATCATGCCGGCGAGATCAGACTTCGGCGTCCTGCGCATCGCGCCGTGCCTTTTTCTTCTTGTCGCCCGGCCTGAGGAAATTGACGCCGATCTGGTCGCCATTGACCCAGGATAGCTCGCAACGGCGGTAAGCCAGTCCGGTGGACGACAGCAACAGGAAGAATTCCTTCAGATGCAGCCCCTCGACGGATCCTTCCACGGAGAGCTTCGCGCCGGTCTCGGAAACGTCTTCCATGGTGCAATCGCGCCGCCAGGTCCCATCGATGCCCATCATATGCGCACTGATGCCGCGTTCGAATATGACGCGTTCGCCCTTGCGCCGTTCTGCCACCATCGGTTGCCCTCACTCTCAAAGCAGCCGGCTCGCGCGCTGCGGTGCACTTTCTGGCGCAGATTAACCGGAGGCTGGCTAACAACTGGTAAAACTACTGGGCCGGCGGGGGGACGTGGGCCGAATACCAGGCCCGGACGTGCGGGAGCAGGGGGTGAGCCAGCGAACGGTTGAGATAGGTCCAGATTCGGGGCTGATGGCGGAGATATTGTGGTTTGCCGTCGCGGCGGTTGAGCCGCGCAAAGGTGCCGAGCAGCCGCGTGTTACGCTGCGCCGACATGATGGCGTACAGCTCGGCGAAACCGGCGGGGTCGAAGCCGTCGTCGGCGGCGCGCCGCGCCTTGATGTAACGCGCCAGAAGCGCGAGCTCGAGCTGCTCCGGCACGTCGATCCGCGCGTCCTGCAGCAGCGACACCAGATCATAGGCGGCCGGTCCCAGCACGGCGTCCTGGAAGTCGATGATGCCGACTTTCGCAACACCAGACCGTTCGTCGAGCCAGATCAGGTTGGGGGAATGAAAGTCGCGCAGCACCCAGGTCCTTGGCGCCGCCGCGGGCTTGCTCAGCAAATCGCGCCACATCGTGACGAATTCGGCGCGTAGCCCGTCGGCCGGTTTGGCGCCGCGGTCGGGCAGATACCATTCGAGCATCAATCCGGCCTCGATCAGCAGGGCATCGGTGTCGAAAGTGGGTATGGCGTAGGTGCCGTCGGGCACCACAGGCAGGATGAAAGGCAATACCTGGCGGTGCAGCGCCGCCAGCAAGTCGGTCGCAGCTTGATATCGCTCCACGGTCGGCCCCGGTGGATCGCCTTCGACAAGGCCGGCGCTGCCGAAATCCTCGGTGATCAGGAATCCGGTGTCGAGGTCGGCATGATGGATTGTTGGCGCGGAGAAGCCGCGCTCGCGCAGGCCGTTTGCAATCGCGACGAACGGCTTGACGTCCTCGGCCAGATGGACTGCCGCACTGTATGATTTTCCGTCATAGACCGCCGGCCCGTCCGGCCGCCGTGGCGAGTTCATCAGGATGACAACGCCATCGTCGTCGCGGATCAGCCGCGCATAGGAACGCGTGGAGGCGTCGCCCGCCATGCGATGGCGGTTTGCGTCGGCGTAGCCTGCTTCGGTCAGAAAATGCCGCAGCAGCTTGAGCCTCTCGACCTGAGCAGCGGCTTTTCCATAGCCGGTGACTTCGGCGGCGCGGGCCGTCGGTTCCAGCCCCGGACCATGACTGAGCGCGATGTCGATGCGGTCTTCGGGAAGTGCTTCCGGCGCGCGCTCCGGCCATTCGATCAGCACCACCGTGGCCTCGGGCAATGGCGACAGCCCGATCTCTTCCAGTTCCATGGGATCGCCGACCCGGTAAAGATCGGCATGAACCAGCGGAAATGGCGGCAGATCGTAGCTTTGTGCGAGCGTGAAGGTCGGGCTTGGAACCTCGAGCGCGTCGTCGCCGGCGAGATACCGGATCATCGCCCGCGCCGCGGCGGTTTTGCCGGCGCCGAGGTCGCCGGAGAGGGTGATGACGTCGCCGGGGCTGATCAGCAATGCCAGGTCGGCCATCAAACGCGCGGTCGCCGTCTCGTCCGCAAGTGTCAGCGAGAATGTCGTGGGATCGGTCATTCCGCGGCGTTGCGATGCGCAGCCTGGTCGATCGGGAAGTCGCACGTGACGGTCGTGCCTTTGCCGACGATCGAATCGACGCGCACCTTGCCTCCGTGCAGTTCGACGAACGAGCGCACCAGCGACAGGCCGAGGCCGGCGCCGCGATGCCGCGAGCCATTGGAATGACTCTCGAACCAGTCGAATACCTTATCCTTGACATCGGGCGGAATTCCAGGCCCGGCGTCGGTCACGGTGAAAATGATGCTGTGCTCGCTCCGTCTGGCGCTCAAGCCGACGGTTGCGTCCTGCGGTGAAAATCCGACGGCATTGGCCAAAAGATTATACAATACCTGCACCACGCGGCGTTCGTCGCCCATGAAGCTTCCGATGTTGGGATCGGCGTCGACCCTGAGTTTGATGCGGTCGGTTGCGAGCCGGTCCTGGATGCCTTCGGCTGCCGCCTCGATGGTCTTGCGGATATCGACGGAGCCCAGACTGAGCGACATCGCGCCGGCGTCGATGGTGGCGAGATCGAGGATGTTGTTGATGATCGCGAGCAGCGCGTTGGTCGACGCCGTGATGTAGCCGAGATACTCGGCCTGCTTCGGCATCAGCGGACCGGTGACCGGGTCGCTCAGGAAGTGGGAAAACCCGATGATGGTGGTCAGCGGCGAGCGCAATTCGTAGGACACGTGGTGAACAAAATCGACCTTCATCTGGTCGGCGGCCTCGAGCGCCTCGTTACGCTCGCGCAATGCGCGCTCGACGTTCTCGGTATCGGTGATGTCCTGGAATGTCAACATGGTGGCGCCGTCAGGCAACGGCATGGTCATGCAGTCGAGCACGCTGCCGTCCTTGCGCTCCAGCTTCAGCGGCACCTCGACCCGGTTCTCGATCGCGGTAATGGCCTCGCGGAGTGCGCGCCAGGTGACGGCGTCATCGAGCAGGGGCCTGCACCAGGATTCCACGGTCTCGATATGCGGCTGCTCGCGCAGCGCCTCGGGCGACAGCTTCCACATCCTGGCGAATGCCGGATTGAACAATTGGGCGCGGCCATTGCTGCCGAACACCGCCACCGCCTCGGCCAGATTATCGAGCGTTTCACGCTGGACGCGGATCAGACCGTCAAATCGCCGCGCCAGGTCCAGGCTTTCGGTGACGTCGTCGAACAAATAGGTGACGCCGCCCTCCGGATTTGGCGTGGTGACCACGCTCACCGCGCGGCCGTCGGGCAGATACCAGGTATCCTTGTCCGGCTCGACCGCGCGATAGGCCTCGTGCAGCTTGGCCTTCCAGGCCCGGAAGTCCGGCTGTTCCGGAACCTTGCGCGCGGCGCGCAGCCGATCGAGCACGCTCGAATCGTCGGGGTTGCTGTCGAGAAAGGCGCGGTCCAGGTCCCACAGCCGGCGATAGGAATCGTTGTAGAACGCCAGCCGCCGCTGGCCGTCGAATACCGCCACGCCGGACGACAATTGATCGAGGGTGCGGCGATGCGCTTCCGCCATTCGCACCAAAGCCTCGCGCAGTGCCGTCGCCTCGCTGGCATCGATCGCAATGCCGGCGCTGCCGTCGCCGAGGTTCAGCGCATGCACATCGTAGATGCGCCGCTCGCCCCTGATCACGATCGGCAGCCGGGCCGTAAAGGCCGCTTTTTCGTTCAGGGCGCGGTCCATTTCATGGCGGTCGCCGCTGTCGAGCAATTCGAGATCGCGGTCGATCGCATCCGCGACGCCCCGGGCCTCGGTCGCCCGCGCATAGGCGGCATTGGCGTAGCTGAGGCCGCCTTTGGCGCGTTTGGCCCAGATCGGCCACGGTAGCGCGGCGACGAAAGCGCGCAGTATTTCGGTTTCGCCCAGCAGGGCCTTATGCCGTTGGTTCAATTCGGCGAGTTCCCGGCGCAATCCGCTCAGCGCACGAATCCGCACAACGGCCTGGCCGCCGATGGCGCGGCCCATCGCCTCGACGGCATGTCCGGCGGATGTCGTCAGATTGAGCAGAAAGCCCTCCCCGGCGTCGCGCAGGGCGTCGACCGCGTGATCGATCTGCAGCGCCGGTTCCGGCGGCAGCCAGGTACCGAATGCAAGGATGCGCTGCGGCCGATGCTGCTGGGATTCCTGCGGCATCAGCAGCGACGTGTCGCCGCTGATCTGCGGGCGATCGTCGCCCGCTGCCCATGAAATCAAAATCTGTGGTTCCGCGAACAACAACGCCCGCAAACGGTCGGCCTGGACCTGCAGATCCCCGATATCGGAGCGCAGCCGCGCCTCGTTTCGGGTGGCGCGGACGCGGGTGCGCATCAAGAGAACCGCCGCCACCACCGAAAAACCGAGCAGCGCCAGAGCGGTCGCCAGTACCGCGATTTCCTGGCGGTTGAGATCGAGGGATGCCGAGATCGCATGCTGGAACGGCAAGTCGCCGGCATGAGCGGGCGCGATCGACATCAAGGCGGCTGTGCCAAGGCCGATCAGGCCGTTGCGCGCCAGTGATGTGCACGACAGCAGGGTCCGACGCATCGCCACGATCACACCCGACATGGTTTGCCCCAACCGCACAACTTTACGCCCGGCGCTTCACCCCGCCGTTCGTTCGCGAATCGAGTGACAATATCCCCTAACGGGCTTCGGTGGGTAAGAGTCCGAACCGTGAACGCGAACCGCAGTGCAAAAAATGCGGTATTAGACTTCGATCGGCGCGATTTTCAGCGAAATGACAGCGCTTTTACTTGGACTAGCGTCCGGTCGACCCGAAGCCGCCGCTGCCGCGATCGGTCGCGGAAAGCGCCGCCGCGGGAACCAGCTCCGCGCGGACCACGGACGCAATCACCATCTGCGCAATCCGCTCGCCGCGGCGGATCGGGAACGGCGCGTCGCCGTGGTTGATCAGCAGCACACCGATCTCGCCGCGATAATCCGCATCGACCGTGCCCGGCGAATTGAGCACTGTGACACCGTGCTTCGATGCGAGGCCGGAGCGCGGACGGATCTGCGCCTCAAAGCCCGATGGCAGCGCAATCATAAGACCGGTGGGCACCAGCGCGCGCTGCCCGGGTGAAAGGATCATGGGCGAAGTTTCGGGAACCGCGGCCAGGAGGTCGAGCCCCGCGGCGTGCTCGCTTTGATAGGCCGGCAGCGCCAGGCCCTCGCCGTGCGGCAATTGCCGGATCTCTATTCTGACGGCCGTGCTCACGATGGTCGCTCCATGGTTTTCGCGAGCCCGGTGTTGGCGATCCGTGCCACCAATTCAGTCGCGACTTGCTCTTTGGTCATTACCGGCCAGGATTCGATTCGGATGTCGACGCCGGTGTCTCCGTCGCCGCGGGTCAGCAGATGCACCGTGTTGCGGTCGCCGCCCATCACGCCCGAGGCCGGCGAGACATCATTCGCGACGATCCAGTCGCAGCCCTTGCGGGCGAGCTTTGCCTTCGCGTTGTCGATCAGGCTTTCGGTCTCGGCCGCAAAACCGATCACCAGCCGCGGCCGCCTCTCCTGCAATTTCGAGATCGTTGCCAGGATATCCGGATTCTCCACCAGCTGCAGCGGCGGCATGCCCGCGGAGGTCTTTTTCAGTTTCTGCTCGCCTTCATTGGCGACACGCCAGTCGGCGACGGCGGCGGCGAAGATCGCGATATCCACCGGAAGGGCGGCTTCCACCCGATGCAGCATTTCGCGCGCCGACTCCACATGCTTCACGGTTATGCCGGCGGGATCGTCGAGATCGACCGGCCCCGAGATCAAGGTGACGTCCGCACCGGCGGCCTGTGCGGCAATGGCGATCGCAAAACCCTGTTTGCCCGAAGAGCGGTTGGCGATGTAACGCACCGGATCGATCGGCTCATGCGTCGGGCCTGCGGTTATAAGAATGCGTTTTCCTTTAAGCGGACGCGGTTGCGGTGGCCGCAGCAGGCGCTCGACGGTGGAGGCTATTTGCAGCGGTTCGGCCATCCGGCCGACGCCGGCTTCTCCGGCTTCGGCCATTTCGCCGGCATTGGGTCCGATCATGGCGACGCCGTCGCGTTCGAGCTGTGCGACATTGCGGCGGGTCGCGGCATTGTTCCACATCAGCGGGTTCATCGCCGGCGCCAGCAGGATCGGCCGGTTGGCCGCCAGCAGAATGGCGCTGGCGAGATCGTCGGCATGACCCTGCGCCATCTTCGCCATCAGGTCGGCGGTCGCCGGCGCCACCACGATCAGTTCGCAGTCGCGGGCGAGACGGATGTGGCCGGCATCGAACTCGCTCTCGGGGTCGAACAGATCCGTGTAACAGCGCTCGTTCGACAGGGCGCTGGCGGTCAGCGGCGTGACGAACTGCTGCGCGGCCCGGGTCAGCACACAGCGGACGTGAACGCGTCGTTCTTTCAGCCGGCGGATCAGGTCGAGTGCCTTGTAGGCGGCGATTCCGCCCCCGATGATCAGGGTGACGCGCGGGAGGCCGGCGCCTGCGTCAGAATCGACGCGTGCTACTTCGGCAGTGGCGGGGGCAGCGGCCGGGAGGCGATGCCGCGACGCCTCGCGCAGGATCACCCGCACTTCGTCTTCGACCGAGCGGCCATTGCGGGCCGCGCGCAACCGCAGCTCGTCCCGGATGGCGTCGTCCAGCTTTCGGATGGTCAGGCTGGCCATGCGTGCTCTCCGCCCCAATTCGATATCAATGCTAGCAGATTTGTGCCAGCACTGCAATCATAGCTGCCGGATAGCCCAGAGAATCCCGATAAAAGTTACGGCAATAATCCAGAGCGCCAGGGTGCGCCACCGGCTCTTGCGGCCCTCGGTCCGGCCCATCGCGGCGATCGTCGCCGACGACAGGGTCAGTCCTTCCCGGGTCATGATCTCCAATTGTTCCAGCACGGCGACCGACCGCGCGGCGATCGCCGGAAGGCCCGTCAGCACCCGGCCGAGTTCGCCGGCGCCGGACATTGCCCCTTGAATGCGTCCTATGGGGCCGAGGTTGCGCTCGATCCATTCGCGCACCACGGGATCGGCGACCTTCCAGATGTCGAGTTTTGGATCGAAGCCGCGCGCGACGCCCTCGACCACCACCATGGTCTTCTGCAGCAGGATCAGTTCGGGGCGGGTGCGCATGTCGAACAGGCCGGTGACCTCGAGCAGCAGCGTCAAGAGCTTCGCCATCGAGATTTCCTCGGCGATGCGGTTGTGGATCGGCTCGCCGATGGCGCGGATGGCTTGCGCGAAATTCTCGACCGAGTGATGCCCGGGCACGTAGCCGGCTTCGAAATGCACCTCGGCGACGCGGCGGTAGTCGCGGGTGATGAAGCCCAAAAGGATCTCGGCGAGGAAGCGCCGCTCCTTCATGCCGAGCCGGCCCATGATGCCGAAATCGACCGCTACCAGGCGGCCGGCATCGTCGAGGAACAGATTGCCGGGATGCATGTCGGCATGAAAGAAGCCGTCACGCAGCGCGTGGCGCAGAAAGCTCTGGATCACCTTGCGTCCGAGCTCGGGCAGATCGACCTGCGACTCCTCGAGACGCGCGTGATCACTCAGCGCAATGCCGTCGATCCATTCCATCGTCAGGACATTGTGCGTGGTGCGATCCCAGTCGACGGTGGGCACCCGAAAATCCGGATCGTCGCGGGTGTTCTCGGCCATTTCGGAGAGCGCGGCGGCTTCCAGCCGCAGGTCCATCTCCATCGTCACCGAGCGCGACATCGTATTGATGACCTCGATCAGCCGCAGCCGTCGCGCTTCCGCCGAATAAGCTTCGGCGCTGTTCGCGACAAAGAAGAAATCGGCAAGGTCGCGCCGGAAGCGCGCGGCGACGTTGGGCCTGAGCACCTTTACCGCCACGGCGGTGCGCACGCCGTCACGCTCGGTTTCGCCGCGATGCACCTGCGCGATCGAGGCCGCGGCAACCGCCGGACCGAAGCTGGCAAAGGCCTGCGCCACCGGGCGTTCCAGCGACGTCGCGATCACGGCCTCTGCTTCGCTTTGCGAAAACGGCGGCAGCCGGTCCTGCAGGCTTTCCAGATCGCGCGCCATGATGACGCCGACCACATCGGGCCGTGTGGCGAGAAACTGCCCAAGCTTGAGATAGGCCGGTCCGAGCCGCGTCAGCGCGCGCGACAGCCGCGGCCCGGATTTGGCGCCGGGGCGCTCGACCAATCGCGCGATGCGAAGCGCGATCTGCCCGGGCGGCGGCACCAGGGAAGGATCGACCACGCCGAACACGCCCTCGCGCGCGAACACGAAACCGGCCCGCGCCAGTCGCGCGATGTGGGTCAGTGCAGAAATCACAAACGCCAGCCCGAATGCAATGCCACGATGCCGCCCGAAAAACTCTGCCAGTTGACGCGGGCAAAGCCGGCCGTGCGCATCATCTCGGCAAACGCGCCGGGCTTGGGAAATTTCCGGATCGATTCGACGAGATATTGATAGGAGTCGGCGTCGCCGGTCACCGCCCGGCCGAGCGGCGGGATCACCTTGAACGAAAACAGATCGTAGACTAGATCGAGGCCGGGCACGTCGACCGTGGAGAATTCCAGGCACAGGAATCTTCCGCCGGGCTTCAACACCCGAAACGCTTCGCTCAAGGCGAGATCAATCCGCGGCACGTTGCGAATGCCGAACGCGATGGTGTAGGCATCGAAACTGCGGATCGGGAAAGCCAGCGCTTCGGCATTGCCTTCGACAAACGACACCCGGTCGTCGAGATGCCGCGCCGCCGCGCGCGCGCGGCCGACGCTCAACATATCGGAATTGATGTCGCAAACGGTGGCCTGAAAGCCCGGGCCTGCCGCCTCGGCGGCGCGAAATGCGATATCGCCGGTGCCGCCGGCAACATCGAGCAGCGCAAACAGCGCACCGCTGCGTGGCGGATTGAGCGCGTTGATCATCAGGTCTTTCCAGACCCGATGCAGGCCTGCCGACATCAGATCGTTCATCAGGTCGTAACGCTGCGCCACGCTGTGAAACACGTCGTTCACCAGCGTCTGCTTGTCGCCCAGGGGGACATCCCTGAAGCCAAAATGCGTGGTTTGGTCCGGCCGATCCATCAAGTCATCTCCATCGCACAGACCATAGCGCGCCCGCCGCAATGGCGCTATCACGTCAATCCCTCAAGGTGAATGACGCTGTTATGCCCGAATTACCCGAAGTCGAGACCGTCCGCCGCGGCCTGCAACCGGTGATGGAGGGTGAGAGGATCGTCAAGGCCGAAGCCAGACGAAAAGACCTGCGGTTTCCGTTCCAGAAGGATTTTGTCGCGCGGCTTACGGGCCAGACCGTGACCAGTCTGGGCCGTCGCGCAAAGTACCTGATGGCCGATCTTGCCTCCGGCGACGTGCTGCTGATGCATCTGGGCATGTCGGGCTCGTTCCGCGTCATTGAGGACGAGGATACGAAAACGCCGGGCAAGTTCCACCATCCGCGCTCAGGGGATCGCGCGCATGACCATGTGGTGTTTCACATGTCGTCGGGTGCTGCGATTGTTTTCAACGATCCGCGCCGTTTTGGTTACATGAAGATCATTGCCCGCAGGGCGCTCGATGATGAGCCTCTGCTAAGCGGTCTCGGCCCCGAACCGCTCGGCAATGAATTCGACGCCGCCATGCTGGCGCGCTCCTGTGCCAGCAAGAAGACCAGCCTGAAGGCGGCGCTGCTCGATCAGCGCGTGGTCGCGGGCCTCGGCAACATCTATGTCTGTGAGGCGCTGTTTCGTTCGCATCTGTCGCCGCGAAGATTGGCCGCGACCCTGGCGACAAAAAAAGCTGAGCCGACCGATCACGCCAAACGCCTGGTCGATGCCATTCACGCGGTGCTGAATCAGGCGATCAAGGCCGGCGGCTCGTCGCTGCGCGACCATCGCCAGACCTCCGGCGAACTCGGCTATTTCCAGCACTCGTTCCAGGTTTATGACCGCGAAGGCGAGAAATGCCAGACAGACGGCTGCAGCGGCATCGTCAAGCGGTTCACCCAGAACGGACGCTCGACCTTCTGGTGTCCGAAGTGCCAGAAGTGAGTATTCGGCCTGCGACTGACGTGCCCCGGATGCTGCGCAGCGCGCCGCGCTTGCGGCGTGGTGCGCTGCTGATCCGGGGCCCATTCCTGTTTGCCACGAGTGGGTCCCGGCTCCGCGACGCACCGCCGAAGAGGCGCTGCGCCGCGTCCGGGACACGAGAGTTGGTGGCCGATCCTTGGTTTCAGGAAACCAGCGCAGCCGTTTTCGCAGGGGTGTGCAAATACATCGCAGGTGCGGCATCAGGCGCGACGGGAAACGCGATCACGACGTGCTGATCGTCGACGGTCGGCAAGGCATTCAGTTCGATCGCGTTCAGTTTCACTTCGACCCATTGCCAGAGGCCGCGGATTTCGTCGGCCGATTTGCCTGTGGGGGCGAATTCGGTCACCCCGAGGCCAGCGCTCAGCGCGTCCTGATGGTCGTTGCGCATGACAATGAAAGTTTGCGCGAGAACATCGGAGGTATCAAGCGCCGATTGATCGCCAAGCGCGGTCGCCGCGTTGTTGACGCGCTGGCTGCGGATCGGCGTCTGGTTGAGGACGAAAGCGAACGGCTTGTTCCAGGCGCGCACGATGCTGAGCGTCGGCGCGGTGGCTTCGATATCGGCGATGCTTGGACGCGCCGGGATCAGGCACAAATCGGCGTAGCGAATCGCTGCCGTGGTCGCGGCGCTGACGCCGCTGGCGGTATCGATGATGGTCAGCGTCACGCCGCTGCGGCCGAGAGATTGCAGGCGTTGCTCGATCTCGCCGGCACCGTAAACCGGCTCGACGATCGGCTCGGCATAGACGCGGCGGCTCTGCCAGTTCGAGAGCGTGCCTTGAGAATCGGTCTCGATCAGGCGGACAGTGTGTCCGGCTTCTATCGCTGCAAGGGCGAGGCCGATGGCAAGCGTACTTTTCCCGCTGCCGCCCTTTTGGGTGGCCAAAACGATCGTATGCATTGTAGATTCCTTAGGGATTGGTTTTTGTGGGATCTGCGGTTACGCACACTGAGTTGCATCGTGTTACGATGCCGAGCAATTCTCGCTCAGGACGTGCCGGCCCGATCCAAAACTCAGGGGATCGCGGCTGTCCGAATCACCAAACCCCCTGAAGATCGCCGATCATGAGGCATATGGCCATCCCGGTAGAATACTGGTCGGCCCGCAACCGGCGCCAGCGGACATTTTTGATCGGCAACTGTGTCTGAAAAGACGCAGTGGCCGCGGGAAGAATATCATCAAAACAACTTGCAGTGGCGGCAGAAGGTAAGACAGCAGTCATGAACGGTAACTGGCGGGGATCGCGCAGACACGTTTTTCAGTTGCCGGAAGCACCCGGCGTCGGGCAGCCGCTGCATGGTGGTCAGCAACGCGCTCAAGGTCGAATTGGCGGTTCAGGATGCGGTGCGCGCCAAGCTGACATCGATGGGTCACGAGGTCGTTGCGGTGCCGATCGTGGCCGGGGCATGAACGCCATCCAGTTCCACGAGAACGGCTCGCTCACGGGCGCGGCCTGTTGGCGCGCCGACGGCACGCCGATCGACCTTTCCGGAGGGCTGGCGCGCGCAGGGGTTCGATTTGGGCTGGCGTGAGAGGCTGTGCAATTCCAGACGAGCGCTCGCTCAATCCGCAAGACTCCGGCCGCCTTCCGGTTGGAACTCCCGTAGTACTACCAGTCAACTATTGTACCAATCTTCATGGTTAACGGACAGCCTACCCTTCGAGCCTGCCTGTCGGCCGCTCGCATTGGGGGGAGTTCACCGTGGCATTCCTGCAATTGAATATTCGTGGGCGATTGATTCTCGGCTTTAGCGTGCTTTGCGTTCTGCTGGCCGGCGTTGTCGGCACCACAATCATCAAGGTCCGCTCGGTGAGCGAAGCGACCGACCGTACCGTCAGCCTGCGGGTTCCGACCGCGATGACGTCAAGCGACCTGGTGGTGGGCATCTATGCCTCGCTGGCATCGCTGCGGGGCTGGCTGATCACCGGGAACGACGCGTTCAAGGCGGAGCGCGCCGGCCTTTGGAAAGACATCCAGACGCACGGCGCCGAGATGGATAGTCTCTCGAGCCGCTGGACCGTTGAGAAAAATAAACAGGACTGGATGCAGGCCAAGCCGTTGCTCGACGAATTGCGCAACGCGCAGGACAAGGCCGAGGCGATTGCCCATACTATCGACGAGCAACCAGCGGCAAAGCTGCTCGCCACCGAGGCAGCGCCTCTCGCCAAACTCATGCTCAAAAACGCCACCGCCATCATCGACGAGGAGGGCAACATAGCCTCGACCGATCAGCGCAAGAGCTTGTTGATTGGCTTTGCCGATATGCGTGGCAGCATGGC
>Ga0209839_10000221_pt1 | contig 28870 bp, 14 predicted proteins | sample OrgsoiDNA2013050_FD_185800 | JGI IMG/M metagenome (GOLD analysis project Ga0209839, IMG submission 185800) | Permafrost soil microbial communities from the Arctic, to analyse light accelerated degradation of dissolved organic matter (DOM) -... | ecosystem: Environmental > Terrestrial > Soil >... | reverse complement strand
ATAGTTTTTTGTGTGGTAACTCAAAACTATCCATTTTAAGGGAGGTATCTTACCTCCTTTTTTATTGCTTTATCATAGTTTTACCGGACAGTAATAATTAACAATTGACAATTTATTCCGCTCTCAAACTTTTAGTGGGATTTGCAACCGCCGTCTTTATCGCCTGATAACTGACTGTTAATAACGTTATGAGCATTGCTCCTATTCCTGCTCCTGCAAAGATCCACCAGGAAATTTCGGTCCGGTAGGAATAATTCAGCAGCCAGTTATGCATGAAATAATAAGATGTTGGTGTTACGATCGCAAAGGAGATGACAACCAGCACGACAAAATCTTTTGACAGGGTTTTCCAAAGTGTAAAGACGGATGCGCCCAATATTTTTCGTACCCCGATTTCCTTCGTGCGTTGCTCTGCTACAAATGAGGCGAGCCCAAAAAGTCCCAGACAACTAATGAAAATCGCAAGTGCGGCAAAGAAGGTGGACAGTTGACCAACACGCGTTTCAGCGGAGAATTTTGCAGCAAATTCATTGTCAGCGAACTTATAATCGAAAGGCGCAGATGGGATCAGTTTTTTAAAAATCGTTTCGATCTTTGCAATCGATTCTAATGCACTTTTATTCGGATTCAATTTAAGTACTATCCAATTCACGTTTTCATAATCCATGAAATATATGGTCGGTTTAACCGGGTCATAGGGCGATTCCATAACCATATCTTTTATGACGCCAACCACCTTAAAGCTTTTTGCGTGTTCATCGATACCCCATTTAATTATTCTCCCTACAGGATCTTTAACTCCCATAAATTTCACGGCAGACTCGTTCAGTACGATGGCGGATGAGTCCGTCTTGAATTCACTCGAAAAATCCCTTCCATCTGTAAATCGCCAGCCTACCGTCTTCCCAAATTCATCCGTTACCCAGATCGTCGCAAAATCACCATTGAGTGAAGGATCTTTTCCCTGCCAGCTGAAGCCGTCATTATCCGACCATACCTCCGTTAAGGGGCTGGAAGATTCGGCAAATTGTTCTACCGCGCCCGAACTTTTTAATTCATTTTTCATCAGACCAAACTTTCCATAAAAATCGGGAGACTTCATCCGGATCATCATCAGTCCGTTCCGGTCATACCCAATAGGCCTGTTCCTGGAATACTGGATCTGATTATATACGACGATGGTTCCTATGATCAATGTAATAGAAATTGTAAACTGCAAAACAACCAGCACTTTACGTGGCATGGATGCAAAACGTCCGACCCTGAAAGATCCTTTCAGCACTTTTACCGGCTGAAAAGAAGATAAATATAGAGCGGGATAACTGCCGGCAACGAGCGCTGTAATCAGGGAAAAGCCAAAACTGGCGAACCAGAACAAAGGGTTTGTCCAGGGAATGAGCATTTTTTTATCAGCCATATTATTGAACCAGGGCAGGAACAGCTGGGCCAATAATATGGATAAGGTAAAAGCGAATAAGACAACCAACAGGGATTCGACATAAAACTGGCTGATTAAATGCTTGCGTAAGGAACCGATCGCTTTACGCACGCCCACTTCCCTTGCGCGTTTTTCTGATCGCGCCGTGCTCAGGTTCATGAAATTAATACAGGCGAGAAGCAGAACAAAAATGCCGATGATACTGAACAAACGGACATATTCTATCAAGCCTCCTGTCTTTATTCCATTTTCCCAGTGCGATCTCAAATGCCAATCCCGCATGGGATGAAGAAAAAGTTCAGCCTTATATTTTTTGTCTATCGGTGCGTCTTTATTGTATTTGGCATGAATGATATTTTTTTCTGCTGTATTGAAATCGGTATTACCGGCTATTTGTACAAAGAGCTGAAAGGAATTATTGTCCCACTGATCTACAGCTTTTAAGATCCACGGTTCGGTTAAAATGTATAAGTCCCAGGGAGCAATAAATTCAAGTTTATTGAAATCCGTGTTATGTGGAAGATCTTTGTAAACACCAGTCACTTTAACTTCCAGTTTGTTATCAATCCTTATCGGTTTATTTAAAGGGTCATTGTCCCCGAAAACTGCTTTTGCGGTTGATTCAGCAAGCAAAATGGAATGAGGATCCTTTAGACCATCCTGCGTTCCTTCAATCATATTTAGTGAAAACATCCCGGGGCCTGTTGCCTGCATATAAATGCCAGCCCTGGAAAGATTCTTTTCGCCGGCAGAAATGATATGATCTCCCTGCCAGGAAGCCATTGCGATATATTTAAAGTTATTTCCGTAATTGGTCTGCAATTCATTTCCTATCGACAAAGGCATTGCTTTAAACGAAGAAATATTGCCGTTGGAAGTCTGATGTTGCATTACCTGTGCAATGCGGTCGTAGTTTTCAAATTTTTTATTGAAAGACAGTTCATCCCAAATCCACAGACCGATCAGCATGGCTACGGCCATACCGATCGCCAATCCGCTGATATTAATGAAAGAAGAAGTTCTGTTTTTCAGCAGGTTTCTCCAGGCAACCTTGAAGTAATTCTTTATCAAATTATTGATTATTGATTATGAGGTACGGTTCGGTCTTTCAGATTATTCTGTCAAAGAAAGTGCCACCTTAATAAAGGGGTAGAAATCAGAATATTAACCCAATATTTAAAAACGGGAACTGTCCGGTTTGATAACAATAATTGTTCGGTTTTAATAATTAAATGCGGCTGCTCGCTATAATTTATCAAATTCAGTTTTGAGCCCACAATTTATTAACCAGAATTTAGTCACATGGCCATTTTGATCTGTTTCAAATTCAATCTGCCGGTCAGTTCGGTCGCCGTAAAAGAATTTTGTATTTGATTCCGGTTTTAATTCGACGTCAGTCGTGCCTTCCCGATGGCGATATAATTTATCCACCTTTTTTATAATGTTGATGCGTAAAGTGGAATCCCGGTGATAACTGCCCGTATACCTATTTAAAGAATTTGTATCAATAATTATTTCTTTATGAACATACGGCAGTACCACAGGGGCGTCAAATAAAATCCCTGCGACAGCATAACCAATATTATAAGCGTTTGACTCATTGTTTGATAAGATGATTATCGTGAAATCTTTTGCTATATAACGGGCTAAATTGGTTGCGTAACCCGGCCAGCCTCCACTATGACTTATAAAATTTCCGAACTGGTCCTTCCCAACCGTTACTCCATAACCGTAATATACTTTATTGATTGTGTCCATTACCGATTGCGGCGAAAACATTTGGTTCTGCGCAGCTTCATTCAGCAGCGCATGATTTTTTAATGCTCTGTCCCATTTTAGTAAATCACCGGTTGTTGAATTGATTGTACCATCGCCAACAATTCCATCCAGATAAATAACAAAATCATCCGCCTTTAAGCTGTCGGGCGTTATATATCTTTTCAGGCTGTCTGAATAAACAAATCCATAAGCATAATCGGCAATCGTATCTTTTGTTGAGCGCCTGGTATTATACACCTGTGAATGATTCATGCCCAATGGCTCAAAAATATTCTTACGCATATAGTCTTTATAACTTAGTCCGGAAACTTTTTCAATAATGCTGGCGAGAATGGCATAGGCTGTATTGGAATATTCCCATTTTTTGTCGTGATCAAAATTTGCCGGTATTTTTTCTGAGGCAAGAAAATGGATCATAGCATCATTAAATGCGATTATTTTATGATCCCAACTGCTATCCATAGCGGCCATATAATCGGGCAAGCCTGATGTATGCGTGAGGAGATTTTGTATCGTTACACCGCTATACGGAAGGTCGGGAAGAAATTTACGGAGTGTATCCGTCAATGCAAGTTTCCCTTTTTCTTTTAGAATCAATATCCCCATAGCCGTGAATTGCTTGGACACAGAAGCCAATTCAAAGACTGAGTTATTGTCCAATAGTGTTTTTGTATTGTAATTTCTATACCCGAATGCTTTTTGGTAAATCAATTTTCCGGATTTTGCGACAAGCACATTTCCATTAAAATCAGCTGCCGTAAAATTAGCCTGCATGTAATTGTCGATTAATTCCGAATAGTTTTTTTGAGATAACGCGGCCACGGGTAAAAGGAGGAGGACAAATAATTTTTTCATGTTCCTTAAATGTAATGATTCCTGTTTTCAGAAGGCCCCTGAAAAGTATAAAATTGAGATATATAAACACGGTAACCGGTCACTCCATGTACTGAAAGCGGACAGTGGACTTAACCTCTAAAAAGACCTATGTCGTTGATTTGTAGCTTCGAATAAATATGGCATTTCTTTGGCTTATCCATGGTAATGCTTCACAACTATATATTGATCGCATGGAGAAACCTTACCCGGCACCGGCTGAATGCGGGTATTAATATTCTGGGCCTGTCGGTCGCTTTTATGTGCTGCATCCTGCTATTCCTGATGGTGCACTACGAATTTTCAGTCGACGCCTTTCATAAGAATGGAAATTCCCTGTTTGAAGTATATAATCTGGGCCATGCGCCCGAGTCAGATGAAAAGGGCATATCCATGAGTTATCCCATGGTTCCTGCCCTGAAATCAGAAGTACCCGGTATATCCAGGGCAACGGGTTTGATGTGGGCGGGCGGCGGGATCAGCTACAAAAACAAAGAGATCGATAAGGAAATTAAATTGGTGGACATGGATTTCTTCAGCATGTTCTCCTTTACAGTGCTGTCAGGTCAGAAGACCGGGCTCCTGGCAGATGTTTCCAATGTGGTGATCAGCAAATCCACCGCAGATGCTTTGTTCGGAAAGGAGAACCCGATAGGGAAAGTGGTGAAAATAAAAGTGAACGGCAACTGGAAAGATCTGGTGGTATCGACAGTTCTTATGGATGCACCTGAAAATTCTTCGATCAGTTATGACATCCTGGCCCGCATGGACCTGAACGACGACTATGCCACTATGAAGGATGACTGGAACAGTCAGAACCATTACGTTTTTATTCAGACAGTACCGGGATTTACGCAGCAGCAGGTGGAGTCCGGGTTGAGGAATATTGTAAAGAAGCATCTTCTGGCTAATGATAAAAATCTAAAAAGTAAAGGCTACCGAAAGGACGCGAATGGAGATATGTTTGCATTGAAACTGGCTTCCTTTGCGTCCCTGCATTTTGATGATGCGCTTGGTTTCGGATCCTCCATCAGCAGACCCTATCTCTATACTCTCAGCTTAATCGCCCTGGTCGTTTTGGCAATAGCCTGTTTCAATTTTATAAACCTCAATGTCGCCCGTGCTTTTACCCGGGCCAAAGAAGTAGGAATCCGTAAAACAATTGGTGCGGGTAAAAAACAAATCTTTTTGCAGTTATGGATAGAAAGTATTTTGCTTTGTGTGGTTGCGTCATTAATCGGCGTTGTAATGGCAAGCACACTGTTGAATCCATTCAATGATCTTTTTACGGAGAAGTTGCACATATCGGCATTGGTAAATCCGTCTATCGTCACGACGCTTCTGTCGGGTATATTGCTGGTTTCTTTTTTGGCAGGAGGTTATCCGGCCTGGTTGATTTCCCGGTTTAGTCCGGTAAGCATACTAAAAGGAAAAATCTCAGTGAATCGTTCAGCCGTTTTGCGAAATGGTCTGATCGCTTTTCAGTTTATCCTCTCCAGTCTGTTGATTTGCAGTACCATAGTCATTTACAGACAGTTTCAATTCCTGCGGAATGCGCCGCTGGGTATTGTGCAGGAGTCGGTGATCAGCATTCCGGTAAAAAATGCAGAGAAAGGCCGCCAGTACAGCGAACAGTTAAGATCAAGATTATACCAACAGCCTCAAATCATCAGTGTAACAGGATGTTCCGCCAATATCGGTATTGGAATGGATAACGGGACAAGCAAATGGAGTACGGGCTTCGTCTACAATGGCAAGGCCATTGAAACGACCATGCTGGGAGTTGATTATGATTTTTTTTCAACCATGGGAGTAAAGCCGACAGCGGGCAGGGATTTCAGCCGGACCTTCACCTCTGATACTTCATCGGCGATGATGAATGTTGTCATTACGGAAAGTCTGGCCAAATTACTGGGGAATACAAATATGGTAGGGCTCAGTTTTTATGCGGATAGCTCGGCACCCCGATGGAACGTCGTAGGAATCGTGCCTGACATTCATTTTTATTCCATGCATGAAAAGGCGGCACCCCTCGCTTTTGTGATGAGCCAGCATGTCCCTCTGGAATACATACTGGTAAAAGTAAAAACCGCCAATCCATTGCAGGCGATGAGGCTGGTTAAATCGTCTTATAAAGACATAGAACCGGACAATACCATCAGCCCAACGTATCTGACCGACAATATCCGTCGCTGGTATGAAAAAGAGCAAAGACTGTCCTCGATATTTTTCTCCGCGGCAGGGATTGCCATCATCCTGTCCTGCCTGGGACTCTTTGCCATCGTGGCTCTTGTACTGGAACAACGCCGTAAGGAAATCGGTGTGCGCAAGGTATTGGGGGCTTCCATCGCAGGCATAACGGCTCTCCTGTCCAGGGATTTTTTAAGGATCATTGCGTTCGCGTTTTTGACGGCAGTTCCCATAGCCTGGTATTTCCTGAATCAGTGGTTGCAAAACTTTGTTTACCGAACCCCGTTCAGTTGGTGGATATTTCCACTGGCTGGTTTGTTGTCAATCATCATAGCTCTTGTGACGATCAGTTTTCAAACGGTTAAAGCATCGCTGGCCAACCCGGTTGATAGCTTACGCTCTGAATAATTGACAATTTATTCCGTTTTCAAACTCTTCACCGGATTCGCGATCGCCGCTTTGATCGCCTGGAAACTCACGGTAAACATTGCAATAAAAATGGCAATCAGTCCTGCCATGGCAAACATCCACCAGGTGACGGGTACGCGATAAGCGAATGCTGCCAGCCATTTGTTCATCGACCACCAGGCAATCGGCGTTGCAATGACGAATGATACAGCCACGAGTCTTAAAAAATCTTTTGACAGGAGCTGCACGATTCCGGAAACACTTGCCCCCAGTACCTTGCGGATACCGATTTCCTTGCTTCTCTGTTCTGCGCTGAAAGAAGCGAGACCGAACAATCCCAGGCATGAAATCAAAATCGCCATCAGTGTAAATGAATTGATGATATTACCAAGGGTCACTTCTGACTCATATTGTTTTTGCACCACTTCATCCAGGAACTGGTACTCGAAAGGTACGGTAGGCAGGTTCTTGCGCCATAGGGATTCCATTTTAGCCAGAACAGATGTATAATTGTCACTGTTAACTGAAACGATCATTTTGTTCAACTGTGTCTTATTCTGTTCGTAGTCAAGTTCCAGCGGTTTTATTTCTGTATGCAGCGAACTGTAATTAAAATCCTTCATCACACCGACAATTTCCATCGTGTATAATGGATCGGGTTTATATTCTGTATATATCCTGGTACCTGGCGCCGTTTCCGGTTTTAGTCCCAACCGCCGGCAAAGCGTCTCATTGATCAGGACCCTTCCCGAATCATATTGCCGGAAGTCGCGTCCGCTCAGCAGCTGAATGCCATTGACCTTCAGAAAATGCTCATCAGTGGAAATATTCTGGGCATCGATGGATGTCGTCATATTTCCACCCGGCGGGAAAACGCCATGATCCCTTTCCACGAACTGTCCCAGGTAATAATTCGACATGGCTATCCCCTTCACTTCCGGCAGTCCGCGTAAATCATTACTCAGGGAACTCATTTTATTTTGCGATGATTCAGTATAAAAACTGAAAATCAGTTTTTGATTCTTGTCAAAGCCGAGGTCCAGGTGTTTTATATAGTTTAGCTGGCTATATATAATGATGATACTGGTGATCAGTACGATGGATAAAACAAATTGAAACACAACCAGGGTGCGGCGGATACCAGCTGCCGAGACCTGGTTCGAGAAATTTCCTTTAATGACCTTGACGGCCTGGAAGGCGGACAAATAAAAAGCCGGATAACTGCCTGCCAGGAAACCTGTTATTATTACCAATAGCACCAGGAATATCCAAAGCCGGTAATCCCTGAACAAGGTGAGATGGATATCTGCCTGTGTAATCTGGTTTAGCAAAGGCATGGCAGCTATTAACAACGGAAGTGCGATCAGGATACCGAGCAGTGAAAGAAACAGGGATTCCGCAAGAAATTGTTTTACGAGTGAATACCTGCCCGCGCCGATCACTTTTCTAACACCCACTTCTTTGGCTCTTTTTGAAGCCCGGGCCGTTGAGAGGTTCATAAAATTGATACAGGCGATAACCTGTATGAGTACGGCGATCAGGATCATGACATACAAAAATGTGCTGCTGACGGGTTCAATCATATTGTGCTCGATGCCGGCCGTCGTATGTATCGAAAGTAGCGGCTGCAAATGCAGTTCTTTATGCATACCCATTGCCTTCATGGTTTCGCCGCCATATTTGTTAAGAAATGCCGGAAACTTTTTTTCCAGGTCGGCAACCTTCGCATCGGGCCGGAGTTTTATAAAGGAGGTTGTATAATTATTTCCGGCCCACTGATTGTTACCATAGGTATAGCTGCCCATTCCGCCACTGTTCATGGCCAGGAACATGTTTGTTTTGATATTGGATTTGCCGAGGCTTTCATCGATCACTGCGGTGATCTTAAAATTATTCTTGCCATAGCCGTCTTCAATCGTAATGGTTTTACCGACCGGGTTTTCATTGCCAAAAAGCTTTTCGGCAAGGGGCTTGAAAAGAACCAGAGAAAACGGTTCTTTCAGGGCATTCACCGGGCTGCCGTATACAAAATGATAACTGAATATGTCGAACAAAGTAGAATCCGCATACATGGCGTCCTCTTCATAGACAGATTTTTCTTTATAGGTCAGCAGGTGTTTGCTGACGCCCAATGTGGGCGCCAGGCGCGTGTACTGAACGACTTCACCGAAGTCTTTTTTCATCGTCGGCGCGACAGGGGGGGATGCGGCGCCGCTATTATGTTTATCCCCCGCCAGATCAAGCATGGAGACAATGCGATAAATATCTTTTCCATCCCGCTGCTGTTTATCATAGCTGTATTGATCCGTTACGTACAATATGATGTAGACGCAGCAAAGCGTTCCCAGCGCCAGCCCAAAAATGTTGATGAAGCTGTACGTTTTATTTTTCGACAAAAAGCGGAGGGAGGTTTTTAGGTAATTTTTGAACACCTTTTTTTATTTTTTAAATTCGAAATATCGGTGGTATTGATTATTGATTATGAATTATGGGTTATGAGCCAGGAATTAATAATCAATAATCTATAATCAATAATTTATTCAGCACGTAAGCTATCCACCGGGTTGATAGACGCCGCCCGGATCGTTTGAATACTCAATGTCAGCAACGCAATCGCCATCATGAACAAAGCGCTCAGTACAAACACCCACCAACTCACCGTTGTTTTATAGGCAAAATTTTCCAACCATTTATGCATGGCCCACCAGGACAATGGAATAGCGAGTATCGACGCTAGCAGCACCAGTTGAATAAAATCTTTTGATATTAAAGAAACGATCTGTGTAACAGACGCGCCCAATACTTTCCGCACCCCGATTTCCTTTGTCCGCTGATTCGTCGTGTATATCACGAGTCCCAGTAAACCCATACAACTAATAAAGATTGCCAGACCTGTTGCCCATTTTAATAAGCTCGATAGGTTCTGTTCCGATTTATAAAATTTTGCAATGCTTTCATCCAGAAACGCATACGAAAAATCGTCTTCCGGGTACAGTTCCCTGAATGCTTTTTCGACCGACGCAATGGTTGTTTTCCAAACTCCCGTCTGTCCGTTTTCTGGTTTTAATGCAATATGCAATTCAAAACTGTTTCCCATTTCTGAAGAAAATGTCATTGGTTTTACGGTGGCGTGCAGTGACTCCTGGTTGAAGTCGGCCATCACGCCAACGACGGGCAATTGATTAATACGTTTATTAATCATATCTCCCGGTTTTTGAACTCCCAGAACATGCATAAAAGTTTCATTAATCACATATTCATTCGCTGTGTCGCTTTGCTGAACATTCCTTCCCGCCAGCAAAGGGATATGGTACAGCTTCAGATAATTTGTATCACCATACTTTTGCCTGGCATCTGTTTCAATTTCTTTTTTCCCGTCCTTATATTTCATGCTTCGGGAATTCCAGCCGTCCGACGCGGGAGCATTACTTCCGAGACTTGCTATCTGTATGCCCGGCATCCGTTTGATTTCATTCAAAAGGACTATTCGTCTGTTATCTGGTTTTCCAGGATTAGTAAATATAAATGGCGTGGACACCATGATAACGGCGTCTTTTTTAAATCCCATATCCTTGTTTAGCACAAAACTGATTTGTTTGACGGCAATCAGCGTCGCCATGGTAAACACCTGGGCAATCAGGAATTGGGAAATAGTCAGACTTTTTCTTAATAAGGCTTTCCTGCTGGTGGCGGTTCCGCTATGAGCCTGATTTTTTAAAACCAGAACGGGTTTAAACCGGGATAATACCAGTGCAGGATAAAATCCAGCCAGTAAAGCCACGATAGAGGTTAGCAGCAATCCGAAACCAACCAGGTCAGGTTGATGCAACAGATTGAAGTGCAGGCCAGCCGGAATGAAGTCAGCAAATACTTTCAACAATAATGGAGTAATAAGAAGCGAAAAAAGAAATGAGATAAAGGACAGGAAAAAAGTTTCTGTCAAGAATTGAAAGATCAGTTGTTTTCCTGAACTGCCCAACGTTTTCCGTACCCCAATCTCTTTTGCGCGTTGCGTGGATTGTGCCGTTGTGAGATTGATAAAGTTGATGCAGGCCAGTATTAAAAGAAAAGCGGCTACTGCCAGTAAACCATATAGTGTCGGTTTATTTGCCGTATGATCTCCAAATGAACCATATACGGCATTAAAGTGAATATCTTCAAAGGGTTGCAATCGGAACGTCCGGGTTGAGTTCGGGTTCGTATTTTCTTTGTCATATTTTTTTTCGATCGACTGAAGCTGGGATTCTACATTTTTTGCTGATGCGGTCCGTGCAAGTTTGATGAGTAGTTGATCATTGCCGTTCAGACTACCCCATTGCGTCCATGAATAATTTCCCCTTAGTCCACTTACAGGCACTGTCGAAATGGAAAAGAATTCCTTGAATACAAAGTCCGTGTTTTGGGAAAGATCTTTTACTACTCCCGAAACGGTTGCTACGACGGTATCATCGTAGACAATCTGTTTACCGATCATGGTTTGATAAGACATGGAGGGAAAATATGTTTTTGCCCTTTGTGCGGTCAACACGACTTTAAATGGTTCTTCCAGGGCGGTTTGCCGGGATCCGGCCAGCCATTCGTAGGGAACGAGTTTGAAATATTCGTTACTGGTCAGGACGATATCGGGCTGTTGTTTGACAACAAAAGGCTTTTCATTGTTTTTCCTTGCCACGGTCACTTTCGGATTCCCGTTATATCCGTAGATGGCAACTATTTCTTCTACTCCGGCAACTTCTTTTTTCACGACGTCGGCCATCGGGGCGGGGACGCCGGGATTAAAAATAGGGCTACTGTAGAATTTCATATCCGTCACTACTCTGTACAGTTGTGCCCGATCTTTTATGAATTTGTCGAACGTGAAATCGTAGTGTACAATCAGGAAGATCACCAGGGACGCGCTGATTCCAATGGAAAGTCCCAGCACGTTGATGAGGGAGAATATTTTATTCCGGATGAAATTCCGGTAGGCGATGGTGATGTAGGTTTTAAGCATTTCTTAATGGATGACAGATGACGGATGACAGATGACGGATGACAGACGACGGATGAATGTGATACAAGCGTTCCGCGTTTGGCGTTAAGCGTTAGGCGTTAGGCGTTAAGCGTTCCGCGTTATTGAGATCCAATAAAAATGCCGGGCTTTAATTGGTTAATTACGAATGCTTTGCGTATCTGTTTCCAGGCGAAGATGTACGGAATCGATACAGCGATGACCGCCTGGAGGACAGTATCGGGAAAATCTGAAAATACAAATCATTGATGGTTAAGTAATTAATCCGCGGCATTTTTTTGGATACTGAATTCGCTGCTGAACATCTTTCAATATAACCACATGATAAAGAACTTTTTCAAAATCGCTTTCAGGAATCTGGTAAACAACAAAGTTTATTCATTCATCAATATCGCGGGACTTGTTGCCGGCATGACCGTGGCACTGCTGATCGGGTTATGGGTCAGGGATGAACTCAATTTCAACAAATCAATCGAACAATATGACCGCATTGGAAAAGTATGGCAGTTTGTAAAATTTGGCAATATAAAATCCTCATACGATGTAAGCCCGATGCCATTGGGCGTAGAGCTTCGCCAGAAATACCCGGAGTTTGCGTTTGTCAGCCTGTCTTCGAATCATTCGGTGGTTCTTAGCGCCGGAGAGAAGAAACTCATGGAAACCGGAAATTATGTCGAACCGGAGTTTGCGCAAATGATGTCGCTTAAAATGATTAACGGTAACCAGCGGGGACTGAATGATATTCATTCAATCCTGATTTCGGGTTCATTGGCGAAAGCTTTGTTCGCGGACCAGAACCCTATTAACCAACTCATGAGGCTCAATGATACATCAAGCGTAAAAGTAACCGGTGTGTTTGAAGATTTTCCGGCAAACAGCAGTTTCTATGACGTTCATTTCCTGGCAGCCTGGGATCTGTATGAAGCGAATGAATCCTGGGTGATGCAGGCAAAAGACAACTGGGACAACAATTCCTTCAATATTTTTGTCCAGCTCAAGAGCGGCGCAGATTTTAAAAATGTCTCGGCCAGGATCAAAGACATCCGTATGAAAAGGAATGATCCGCCCGCATATAAGCCTGAATTTTTCCTGCAACCTATGAGTCGCTGGCATTTATACTCCGATTTTTATGATGGTGTAAATACGGGTGGGATGATCACCTATGTGTGGTTATTCGGGATCATCGGTATTTTCGTATTGCTGCTGGCTTGTATCAATTTTATGAACCTGAGTACTGCGCGTTCTGAAAAACGAGCGAAAGAAGTTGGCATCCGTAAAACGATCGGTTCGAGGCGCTGGCAACTGATCGGTCAATTCTTCAGCGAATCGGTTTTATATGTTTTGATTGCCTTTTTTCTGGCCTTGTTAGTCGCTATTTTGATGCTACCGTTCTTTAATCAGGTTTCGGGTAAACAGATATCCATTTCCTGGGCCAGCCCCGCATTCTGGATTACCGGGTTTTCATTTAGTCTTTTCACTGCACTGGTTGCGGGCAGTTATCCCGCCCTCTATTTATCCGGATTCGAACCGGTCAAAGTTCTCAAGGGAACATTTAAGGCAGGCCGTTTTGCCGCGCTGCCAAGAAAGATTCTGGTCGTTCTGCAATTCACCGTTTCAGTAAGTATGATTATCGGAACCATTGTGATTTATCGCCAGATCCAGTTCGTCAAAAACCGGCCAATCGGTTATAATCAGAGCCGACTGATCGAAATGAACATGAATACTAAAGCCCTGTATGGACATTACGATGCGTTGCGGGCTGAACTTTTAAAAACCGGTGCTGTGGAAAATGTTTCCGAGTCATCCGGTTCGGTAACCGAGCAGTATGGAGGAACGACGGACATGAGCTGGACCGGGAAAACAATCGATCAGCATCCGCTGGTTATGTCCAACGTAATCACACCTGATTACGGAAAAACGGTAGGTTGGCAACTCACAGAGGGTCGTGATTTTTCACGAATTTTTGCAACGGATTCTTCGTCTATTATCCTCAATGAGTCTGCTCTGAAATTGATGGCATTTAAAAATCCTTTGGGCGAAATGATCAAAACCCGGGGCGGGGATTACCGGGTAATCGGTATTATAAAAGATATGATTAAAGAATCTCCCTTTCAGCAAGTAAAGCCATCTTTTTTTATTTTGGATAATAATAATCAAGTGAACGTCGTCAACATTAAACTGGCCGCCCGGGCCGTTACGGGCGATGCCTTAAGCAAAATTGAAAAGCTGTTCAAAAAGTACGATCCGGCAAGCCCCTTCAGTTATACATTTGTCGATCAGCAATACGCCGCAAAATTCAGTGACCAGGAAAAGATCAGTAAACTCGCCGGATTTTTTACCATGCTGGCCATATTCATCTCCTGTCTGGGTCTGTTCGGCCTGGCATCTTTCGTAGCTGAACAACGTACAAAAGAGATTGGAGTCAGGAAAATACTGGGCGCATCCGTATTGAATGTTTGGGGTTTGCTTTCTAAAGAATTTATTATACTGGTCGGTATTTCTCTTCTTATTGCCACTCCGCTTGCTTACTATAGCATGCACAAATGGCTGCAGGGTTATGAGTACAGGGCGGAACTTAGCTGGTGGATATTTGCGGCGGTGGGGGCATCAGCCATTCTGATTACATTATTAACCGTAAGCTTTCAGGCTATTAAAGCTGCTGTTGCTAATCCTGTTAATAGTTTACGATCTGAATGAATTATGGATTATGAATTATTGATTATGGGTTATGAGTGCTAACCGTACTGTCGTATTTTATTCGCACATCAGCACATTTGCATTTTGCGTTAAGCGTTAAGCGTTAAGCGTTCAGCTCTAACTTTTCGGTTCTTGCGCAACTGGTATTTAGCATAAATCACCTGACTCATGGTCTTATCCTGAAGTTTGCTTTCGAGCCAGGAGATGATATCGAGATAGGCGAAGGAGCGCGTTTCGAATCGGTTGTATTCGAGATGTTTGATTTTACTGAGTAATTTTTCCATTTCGGGTTTTATTTCCCTCCTGGAAATCTGTAAGCTCTTTCTTAAAAATCTAAACATTTCTTCTTCCACCACCGTCAGGTTTTTCATTTTTGCCATGAACCGGTAAACGGATTTTGTCAAAGATTCCATGAGCTCATAATTACCCAGCTCATAATGTGCCAGCAAATGCACCAGCCGCGCATAACATTGCAGATCATAACGAAGGTCAACGTGATCATTGATGATCAACTGAAGGTAATCGATCGAAGTTCCGAAATCGCCACTTCCGAAATAGAGCGTTGCAATTTTATAATTGAAAACCAGGATCCGGTGATGATCGATATAGTCATAGTACTCCTTGAGCTTTTCAAGAATACCGGGAACAAGCGTAAGGCCCTCTTTAAAGGTGCCGGTCATCAGGCATTGATTGATTTTTGCCAGGTGGATATATACCCAGGTATGTATCCGGAAATTATCATGGTGTTGCCCCTGCGGGGTATTGGAATAATCTTCGAATTTTTTCAGGATCACTTCAAATTTGCTGAAGTGGCGCAGGTCGAACAATGCGTTCAGCATATTGTGCATGCCTTTTACATAGTGACCCGTTTCAACGGAAATCATCAACGGCTCTTCTTCAAACAGGTCAATCCACTTCTGTGCATAGCGGTAATACATGAGAAAATCCTGGCGGATAAACGCAAACCAGCTATAGCTCTGATATAGATAAAGTTTCTCGTAAAAGTCATCGAGGTTGGAAGTGTCGGAAAGCGTATTCTGTTTAAAAAAATCCCTAAGTCTTTTTTCATCCGCATCGTTACGCGCATGGCCGTTCTCTACATACCAGCGATAGAGCAGGAGTGCAAGATTCGAAAGACGCGTTACGCGGTCGATATGATCACTGATCTCGCGCGCCTCACGCGTGAGCTGTTCTGTTTTGGCGAGTGAAGTCCGGGTAATGTGCAGTGTCTCGATTTTCTTCTCAAGGGAAATGAGCTGCGCCAGAAAATTCAGTTTGTTATTTGCCTTGGCAATTTCTTTGGCTCGTTCCAGAATTTTCAGGCTCTGGTGTTTCAAACCTTTGTTGTATAACAACCGCGCGTTGTCCATATGCTCACTCAATTGCAGATCTGTATTTTCCGTTGTTTTGAGCAAACGGAGACTGGCGAGCAATTGCTTATAAAGATGCGTTTTTAAGTTCGAGAGCTGTGATTTGGTAAACGGGAGTCTTTTCAGCAGGAGTTTTTCGTCATAATCCTGCATTTTATCGAGCGCATCAAAGAGTTGAACGATTTTAAGATCCTCGTTCCCGGAGCTCCTTTTAATATAGAGCTTGAAGTGACGTTTTTCCGACTTTTCCAGCGACCAGATCAGTTGGAATAATATATCTGTAGAACGGTTGGCCATCATTGATAAATTTTGCTGAAACTGTGTCCAGGCAACACTTCCACGAAAAGATACACAGTTTTGACATGATTAAAACAGGTATAAGATGGTTTGAAATGAATCCGATCCCCCCTTAATTTTGTATCAGCAAATGAGAAAATAGGATATAGCAGGCAATCGTTAGGGTATGGTTCGTTAGAGGTCAAGAGTAAAGAAACTGCAGTATTCTAATCAAGTCAAATACTACCTTTTTTCATATGGCAAGCAATCGTTAGAGGTCAGCTGTTTCTACAGCCGACCTTATTTTTTTGCGGCACTGCAAAGCTATATCAAATCCCCTTAATGGCCAAGCCTCGTGTTTTTTTCATATCTATTTGACAATTAGCTCATTACATTCAATATTTTTGTCAATCTTTAACCCTTTATTATCAGTCTGTTTTGAGTTTCGGGCATCCAATATACCCGCTGGTCCGGCCTGGTTATGTTCTGGCCTTGCACCCGTTTTTTGCAGAGACTGCGAGGGAGAACGCAGAATACTGCCCTAAATGGGCGGACTTTACGCTGTAAGCTTTTAGCGTATTTTAGCCCCATGAAGATGAAAGTCATCAAAATTCTCAAGGATTTCTTACTATGGACTGGCATTTTGCGCCTGTTCTCCGTTTTCAACCACCTTTTTTTCTTTCTTCGAAATTTCAATCTGCTCCGGTTATGGATCAGCCAGGCCAATCGCTCCGAGTTGTTAATCAATGACTTCTATTCCTGGAAACGGGATTATCCCAAACGTCTGAAACTTTTTGAAACCGTGTCCGACCACTACGGGCTGGCTGAAAAAGGGATCCTTTACCTGGAGTTTGGGGTAGCTTCCGGTAGTTCATTTTTCTGGTGGATGAAGAAAAATACCCATCCGGATTCTCTTTTTCGCGGTTTTGATACTTTCGAGGGCTTGCCGGAGAACTGGGGAGGGTATAAAAAAGGAGCCATGGCTTTCGACCAGGTAGAAGCGAACGATGGAAGGGCCGAATTTATCCGGGGCATTTTCCAGGAAAGCCTGTTTCCGTTCATCGAATCGAATAAATCCCTGCTTCAGACCAAATCCAAAATCATTCACCTGGACGCTGACCTCTTTTCTTCCACCATTTTTGTTCTCTCCCAATTATACCCCTATTTAAAAAAGGGCGATATCATTTTCTTTGACGAATTCAACGTGGCCAACCACGAATTTCTCGCCTTCAAAATTTTTACAGAATCTTTTTACGTGAAACTGCGCCCGGTCGGAGCGGTTAATAATTTTTATCAGACCGCGTTCATAGTAATTTGAAAATTTGGAAATTTGAAAATAATTTCCAAATCTTCAAATTCTCTAATTTGATTTAAGCGCATCGGTTGCTTTTGTCCGTAACACCAGCCAAACCCGGGTTCCGATCGTAACCGCACAGATCGTCAAAACTCCGATGAATGAAATGACCAGGGATGATGTACTCACGCCGACATTGATCCTGAATATCAAATCCATCAGCAATTTTGACAACGAATAACCGCCATAACAACCAATGATGGCGGATAAAAGAAATATCCAGAAATAACCTTTCAATACAAGCTGGAAAATATGCCTGTCTTCAGCACCCACCACTTTCCTGATGGCTATTTCCTTTGATCTTTTCAATACGTTGAGGGAGACCAATGCAAACATGCTGGTAGCTGCCATTAGAACGGATATGATCGCGAACCAGGCAAAGATCGTGGCGATACTCTCATTGACCCTGGATGCCTCACCGGCGATCTCGTCTTGGTAGTAGCCCCTGAATGGTTTCATGGGATACAGTCTTGCCCACGCAGTTTTGGTTTCATCGAATACAGCTTTTAATGATCCCGGTTTTGCGCGGATTACGATCCGTGCATATTTTTCGGGCGGAACCTGCATCATCGCGACGGGCAGAATCGGATCAAAAAGTGTTTCCTGGGTAAAATCTTTCAACACGCCGACAACCGTACAGGTCGTGGTATCATTTCTTTTTATTTGTTTACCGATCGCCTCTGCCGGTTTCCAGCCAAACAAAAAAGCAAGTTTCTCATTTATTATCATGGATTTTCCGAAGTCCGCTGTGCCTGTCGCATTGAAATCCCTTCCGGCAGCCAGCTTTAGTTTCATCAAACCAATATATTTTTCTCCGGTTTCCAGGAAAACGCTTTGCTTCTTTTCTCCATTCGCTTCAAGCGGAATACTGTAGTAGGAAAAACCAATATTATTTACCGTGCCGGCTGTTTGTTCAATGCCCGGTATCTTGCTGAGCTCATCCCGTACAGCCGTATAGGATGTCCCGTTTTGTATATCCATTCCCATCACGTTTGCTTTTTCATACCCATAATCATAGGTACTCTGAAAAGATGAATTGCGTGAGAAGGCCACTCCGGCTATGACCGTGATGAACGATATGGCAACCTGTAACCCCAATAATAAGCGTGAAAAAAGATTGCTGCCACCAAATTTTACGGATCCCCTGAAAATATTTGCTGCATTAAACCGGCTGACATAAAATGCCGGATAAGCGCCTGCCAGCAAAGACACACTGACCAGGATGACGCCAAGAAAAGCAATCAACTTATAATCGCTGAGATAGTGGGCCTGCACATCGACATACCTGAACATACTATTGAAAGTAGGCAGCCAGAAATTATTGATAATGACAGATAAGCCGACAGCCAATAAAACAATGAATGCGCATTCTAACAATTGTTGGATAACAATTTGCCGGAATGAACTACCCATTACTTTTCTAACACCTATTTCTTTCAGACGTTTATTGCTCTGGGCCACCGAAGTGTTTGCAAAATTCAAACAGGCGGAAAGCAATATCAGGATCGCCAGAACGAGCGGACCGTATGCGGCTGAATCACTCGGTCGTCTGTAGAGGGCATTATCGTCAATGTACAGGTAATCGCCAACCAGCGAAAGCGGCTGCAGGTTAAAAGAAACCACTTTTACATCCCGCCTCGCCGCCTGTTGCAGCGGAATATATTTTTTAAAGCCACTGATGACGCTCGCGGCTTCTCCGGGACTCGACAATTTGACAAATACGGCATTTGAAAACCATGACCAGTCATCATTTCTGACTACCGAACCATCGTTTTTCAGCTGGTTGTCAGAATGCGTGATCAATTCAAATTGAAAAGAAGAATTGACTGGAGGATCCTTTAAAATTCCGGTAACTGTCAGGGGTTTTTTGAATGCTTCATCGGAATAAAAAATCAGTGTTTTTCCAATGGGATCGCTATCGCCAAAAAATTTCTTCGCAGCCTTTTCTGTAATTAGTACCGTTGAATGATCATTCAGCCGGATGTTTCCACGCACCAGCGAGAAATTAAAGATTTCAAAAAACTGAGGATCCGTAAAATGCGCCAGTGATTCGAAGGGTTCACTTTGATCAGCTTTTACATTGAGCCCGCGGCTTTCCCACCTGACCGTATTGCTTACCGCAGGGAAATCAATTTTTGCTGCGGTGGCCACGGATGCCGGGCAGCCGCCATTCTGATTATCACTACCTGCCATTTTTGTAAGGACGCGAAAAATCGTTTTATCGTCCGTAAGGAAATTATTGTAGCTGAAACTATAACGGTAATCCTGAAAGCCCCATACGATCGAAGCAATACCTACGCCCAGGCTAATGATATTGACAAACGCGTATAACTTGTTTTTCCAGAGATTTCTAAATATAATGGTACAATAGTTCTTAAACATAATATTCCATGCTTGGGTTAACAACGGTGTGCACTATAAGTGCACTAAACATGCCGAAGAGAACTACATGATTATCAATGAATATATTTATGAAAACCGGGTTAACCCAGTTTGCTTTTGATACAGTGCCTGTGCGGTATTGATACATTTTACGCGTGACGCCCAACGCTTAACGCCGAACGCTTACTTGAGCAGCTGATAGGCAATCAGGCTCATCACATAAGCCAACCCCGTCATATAGACCAGCTGAATAATGGGCCATTTCCATCCGCGGGTTTCCCGTTTCACAACGGCCAGCGTGCTCATACATTGCATCGCGAAGGCATAAAAAATCATAAGTGAAACACCAGTTGCCAGGGTATATACTTTAGCGCCGTCGTCAGTTTTGGCAGAAGCCATTCTTTCACGCAGTGTTTGCGGATTCGCACCTTTGCCGCCCTCCACACTATATAATGTAGCCATGGTTCCGATAAAAACCTCCCTGGCGGCGAACGACGTGATCAGCGCGATACCGATCTTCCAATCGTAGCCCAGGGGTTTGATCGCCGGTTCGATAGTTCTCCCGAGAATTCCGGCGTATGAATTTTCAAGCAGGGCCGCATTTTTATATTTCATTTCGGAAGCGGGGGCATGCGCATATTTTTCCGCAACAGCATGCATCCGGCCTTTGGGACCATAGCTACTCAGTCCCCAGAGGATCATACTGATCACGATGATCACTTTTCCGGCATCCCGGACAAAAATCCGCGCCTTGCTTACCATCGTGATGGCCACGTTCTTCCATCGGGGTGCGCGATAGGTTGGCAGTTCAAGGATAAAAAAACTTTTTTCCGTTGAATGAATAAATTTTTTCGCAACATAAGAAACAACCAATGCTGCCACTACACCCATCAGGTAGAGTCCCATCATCACGAGACCCTGACTGTTAAAAAAACCCCAGACCTTTTTATTTGGAATGACCAGCGCGATGAGCATAGTATATACGGGCAAACGTGCACTGCAACTCATCAGTGGCGTAACCAATATAGTCAGTAGGCGCTCTTTTTTATTTTCGATATTCCGGCTGCTCATGATGGCCGGTACGGCGCAGGCAAATCCGCTGATCATGGGCATCACGGATTTTCCGTTCAATCCCACTTTTCGCATGAGCTTATCCGTTAGAAAGCTGATACGAGCCATATAGCCCGTGTCTTCAAGCACGGTGATGAGTCCGAAGAGGATCATGATCTGCGGGATAAAAACCAGGATGCCGCTGAGGCCCGCGAGCAGGCCGTTCACCATAAGGTCCCGGAACCATCCATCGGGTAAATGGCTGGAAACCCAATAACTCATCTTTGTAAATGCCCAGTCCAGACCGTCCATTGGAAACTGGGCCAGCCAGAACACAGATTGAAAGAGCAGAAAGAGCACGGCGAGTAAAATCACATATCCCCAAACCCGGTGCATGAGAATATTGTCCAGCCGCTCTGTGAACAGGGTCTTTTGCAGGGGATCGGGTTCAGAAATCGTCTGTTGCATCACCTGACGGATGCGGGTATACCGCTGAAGGATTTCTTCTGCCTGGATACGGGTATGATTGAATTGGTTGACTTTCTCAATATTTTCAATCCGGTGATTCACTTCCTTGCTGAATTGAAAGGACTCGTGATTGATCAGATAATGCAATGCGCCATAATCACTGATATCCGGAATTACCTGATGCAATTGTGCAACGGCATCTTCGGCGAGAGCCCGGTTTGGAATAAAATCCCGAACGGGTGTCTGGTGGAGATGTTGTGCGCGCTGGGCAAGAATCCTTTTCAACTGGATAATACCCTTGTTCTTGCGGGGATTGACAGGCACCACCGGTACGCCCAATTCCCGTTCAAGACCGGGCACATCGATCTCAATCCCTTTTTTCCCCGCCAGGTCCATCATGGTAAGGGCCACAACGACAGGAATTTTCAGGTCAATGATTTGCGAACAGAAAAGCAGATTCCTGCGCAGATTGCTCGCGTCGACGAGCAGGATCACCATGTCCACTTTTACTTCATGATCCTGGTGAAGCAGAACTTTATAAGTCACCCATTCGTCGGAGCGTTTGGGATAAAGGCTGTAGGTGCCGGGCAGGTCGAGGATACTTGCCTGCTGACCCGATCCCAGGTCACTCGAACCGGTTTTCTTGTCGATTGTTACGCCTGGAAAATTCCCAACTTTCTGATGGAGGCCGGTCAGCGCATTAAAAAGAGAACTTTTCCCACTATTTGGATTTCCAACGAGGCCAATATGTATTTGACGTTTATTCAATAAAGCTCTGGATGTAGAGGCGGCAAATTTAGACCTTACTGTTTCAATATGCTTACGATTTGCGGAATGAACGCGTAAAGCTTTAGTTGGCGGTTGGCAGTTGGCGGTTGGCGGACTTTTAGTTCATCATTCTTGTCTAATTAATTGTCAACTGAATCGTAATAATCCGCCAACCGTCAACCGCCAACCGCCAACCGTCAACCGCCAACCGCCAACCGCCAACTAAACAATCCACCCGAGCAACAGGCAAATCATCACGATCACGGGAGAAGGCAATCTGCTGTATAACAGGAGGATAAAGGTCAGAATGCCAACCCCGATGTGGAGCCAGAGCATGAGGTTGGAACCGGGCGTAAAATCCTTCATCATATAAAAACTGCTGGCGACCATGATGCCTACAACCACGGCATTAATGCCTTCGAGGGCGCGATACACCGTCGCATATTTTTTAAGATTGGACCAGATCGGAAAAAAGAAAAGTACCAGCAGGGCACTGGGTAAAAAAATCGCAACCGAGCCGATCACGCAACCCATGACCTGCATCGAGAAACCAAGGTCCTTCATGGCCGTGCCTCCCATATAGGAAGAAACGGAAAAGACGGGCCCGGGAATGGCACGCACAAACGCTGCGCCGGTATAAAAATCTTCCTTATTGATCTTGACAATATTGGGATTGCGTTGAATGAGTTTTTGAGATTCCGGCCGTGCTACAAACTGTTCGTACATAAAAGGTATCAGGACCTGTCCGCCGCCGAAAACCAGGCTACCGAAGCGATAAGTATTTTCAAAGAGGTTGATGGGCCGGCGATGGGGCCAGTTATTTTTCCTGGCCAGTTCACTGGAGATACCCGCGAGAATAAAAATAAATGCAAAAAGCCATATGTTGGCCCATTTGATTTTGCGCGTCAATATTTCGGTCTGCGGGATACGTTTGCTGCTTAAGTTGGTAATGACTCCGCCGAGCACAATCACGATCGGAAAAATCCAGGGCGTTTTAAAAAGAAGAAAAGTGGAAATTGCCGAGACCAGCATGATAAAATGCGTAATGGTATTATGCACAGAAATGCGAAAGGCCTTCCAGGCCGCGTACGCAATAAAACCCACGGTCATCGGTTGCACAAAACGGAAAATGTCCGCACTCCCGTTTTTATGATTGATATATTCTACGAAGAACGAAAATATGCCCATCAGGATACACGCGGGTAGTATCCATATTATAAGTGTGAGAACTGCCAGCGGGACACCGCCGCGTTTATATCCGATCAGGGTCAGGGTCTGGGTAGAAGAGGCGCCGGGAAGCAGTTGGCAGAACGCATTATAGTCCATCAGCTCTTCTTCGGTGATATCTTTCCGGCGGTTCACAAAAGTTTTCATCATCATACCGAGATGGCCCTGGGGACCACCGAACGCAGAAATGCTGTGAAAAAAAACCGCTCTTAAAAATGGCACATGTCTCAGCATGGTGCAATTTAACGTTTAACGCCTAACGCTTTTTCGTTTGTGGTATATGGTAAATGGCATATGGTAAATGGAAAACCCATAAACCATTAACCATAAACCATTGACCTATTGCGTTAGGCGTTAGGCGTTAAGCGTTTTATGGTTTCTGAAAAGGATAAGGGTCTTCCTTTTTTCGGGGAAGCGGCCGATTCCTCAACTGGTTTTCATATTCCTGGTAAGCGAGTTTTATATATTCAACGAATTCATAATCGGTGGCTTGTTTGGTAAACTGGTATGAAGGGCGGTAACGAAACATAAAAGAATCCTCCGCGTCACCATCCAGCCTGGTAATTTTTTTCACCAAATAGCGGGTGAAGCGATGGTCAATGAATTTATCCTGTTCGTCGGCGACCAGCCTTTCCTGGAAAGCGAGCAGGCGGCGGTTTCTTTTAAAACGGAACACATTGATGATCTCATCCAGATCAAACCCGACACCCGAACCGCTGGAACCATCCGAGAGTTCCAGACCGGGTTTTTTATAGTTAAAGATCTTTTTATAGTCCTCGCGGTTCTGAAGAGAATCCATCCGGTAATTTCTTGGAGCCACACGAACTTCACTCAGTTCTGTCGGATTTACATGCAAGGCAATATCAAACCCGGTAGTGGAATTCATCATACTTACCGGGAACATCTGGGTCATACGGCCCAGGTAAGAGAAACGAAGGGAATCTCCCTCGTAAACGCGGATATAATAATTTCCATTGGAATCGGTTGTGGTTCCGGATCCACAACTGCAGATCACACTCACCCTGTCGAGCGGCCTCGTCCGGTACATATTGAAAACGGTTCCATGAATGGAAACCTGCTGGGCTGCTGCCTGAATCGAGCAAAAAGCAAGCAGTGCAAAAAAAGCAGGTTTTCTAAAATATGCGTAAAAAAGGACCAAACAGCTTGATTTAATAAAAAGGAACGGCAAAATAGGACGAAGGGTACAAACAAAAATGGGTTTAACGATAATTTGCATGCGGCCGAACGTCAGTTTAGGATAATGGCATAAGCAATTATGGAGTTAACGATAATTTGCAGTCGAGCCAGCGGGCAATCTGTTCCGGATAATGCCTGTATTCCAGTTCATGGATTTTTTTTGCCAGACTGATCGCGGTTTCTTCCGGCGACAGGTTGAAGCTCGCCTGGAAAAAAATGCGGCCGTGATCATAGATTTCGTCCACATAATGAATACTGATCCCGCTTTCCTGTTCGCGGGCAGCAACCACTGCTTCATGCACCGCGAGTCCATACATGCCTTTTCCACCAAAAGCAGGAAGAAGGGCAGGGTGAATATTCAGGATCCGGTCCGGAAATGCCCGGATCAGCTCCAGGGGTAACTTCCATAAAAATCCTGCCAGCACGATAAAAGAAATATTACTGTCGAATAATTCATCCAGGTAATGGGATCCGCGAAAAAATTTTTCTTTTTCGATCAGGAGCTCGGGTATGACGGCTTTTTTTGCAATATCCAGCACCCCGGCTCCGGCTTTGTTGCAGACGATCAGGGAAATTTCGACCGGTCTTCCTAAAACCAAATGCTGCCCTTCATGAAAATAACGGATGATCTCCCGGGCATTGGTACCCTGACCCGAAGCAAAAATGGCGACGCGGATCGGAGAAGCTGTTGTTCGGACAGGTTCGGATGCTTCATTTATGCCTGAGAAAGCGTAATTCATACAAGAAAAGGTGGATCGTTTTGTTCAGGAAAGGTTGTAAAGTTGTAATAAAAAATTGGTTTTAAAACATCGGTTTTTCACCTGAATAATTTCTGCAAAATACTCTGACAAAGCAATGACATTCATTTTAAATAAAAATGCATAATCTGCTGAAATGCAGGCCAGATAAGGCAAAAAAAAATTTCAACATGTTGGTATATTGTTAATTTCCTGACTTACTTTTGCAGCCAACCGAGATGATTTTTCACATTTATACACGGATTGTATATATGCATCATTACAGACTCAGTGCTTTCCGAATATCCTTCATTTCTCTCCTCACCACATTTTTCCTGATTTCCGGAAATATTTCATTGGCCCAGGATGGAAAAGCATTATTCCAGAGTGATTGCGCATCCTGTCATAACCCGATTAAACAGGTAACCGGACCGGCATTAAAAGGGGTTACTTCCCGGGTTCCCGATAAAAAATTACTACACGACTGGATCCGAAATAACGCGGCCGTCCTCGCTTCCGGAAATAAATATTTCAACGACCTATATGTTCAGTTCAGCAAGACACCGATGAATACGTTTCCGCAACTGACGGATCCGGAAATTGATGCCATCCTGAAATATATTGAAACCTATCCGGAACCGGGCCCCGGCGGAAAAGGACCCGTACCCGATATGGGTCCGGCTACGGAATCTGATAACAGTCTTTTATATGGTATCCTGACCCTGATCCTGGGGGTGATTATGCTGGTGCTGCTGCAGGTAAACAGCAACCTGAAAAAACTTTCTGACGATAAATCCGGCATCCCGTCACATGAGCCGATTCCCTTCTACCGGAATAAAGTATATATCACATTCCTGGTCCTTGTCCTTTTTGTCGTGGGTGGTTATTATGTGGTTCAGGCGGCCATCGGACTGGGCAGACAGCAGAATTATCAGCCGGAACAACCCATTTTCTTTTCTCATAAAGTGCATCCGGGTAACAACCAGATCAGCTGTTTATATTGTCATGGCGGCGCCTGGGATTCCAAGATGGCCGGCGTTCCGTCGTTGAATGTTTGTATGAATTGCCATGCCGCAATCAATGAGTATAAAGGCGAACCGCTTACCCGGGCCGACGGCAAAGAAGTGGATGCCACGGCTGAAATTCAAAAACTCTATTCATATACCGGGTATGATCCGAAATCCGGTAAATATACCGAGCCCGGCAAACAGATCGAGTGGGTCAAGATCCATAATCTTCCCGACCACGTGTATTTCAACCATTCTCAGCATATCCGCGCAGGAAAAGTTCAATGTCAAACCTGCCATGGCAGCATCACGGAAATGAATGAAGTGAAACAGTTTTCCGAGCTCAGCATGGGCTGGTGCATAAACTGTCACCGGACGACCAAGGTCAATTTCCCGGATGCAAACGGAAACGGCGGAAATAAATTCTATAGCATTTACGAAAGATTCAACCATAACCTGGCAACCGGTAAGATGGATAGTGTTACGGTTGAAAACATAGGTGGAACGGAATGTCAGAAGTGCCACTACTAATTAGAGAATTTGGAGATTTGAAAATTTGGAAATAGAATATCCAAATCAATATTTTCAAATCTTCAAATTTTCAAATTTTCAAATTTGAAAGAATGAGCGAAAAAAAGTACTGGAAAAGTTTTGGGGAACTCAATCTGACTGAATCCTATCTGAAGGAAACGGAAAGTGAATTCCGGGAGGATCTTCCAATGGAATCATTCGACAGCAAGGGTTTGCTCGATGCAACCCATCCGCGCCGCGATTTCCTGAAGTATCTTGGTTTCAGTACTGCCGCCGCTACCCTGGCCGCAAGCTGCGAAATACCGGTAAGACATGTTATTCCTTATCTTAATAAACCGGAGAACATGGTTCCCGGTGTGGCGGATTATTATGCAACAACTTTTGTTTCCGGCGGTGACGCGGTTTCGATAGTTGCAAAAGTACGAGACGGCCGCCCGATCAAACTGGAAGGAAACGATTTGTCACCCGTTACCCGGGGTGGTACCTCCGCCCGAGTACAGGCTTCGATCCTGGATCTATATGATACCGCCCGTCTTCGGTATCCCATCCAGATGGTGAGCGGGGTTCCGCAACAGGTGACCAGTTTTGAAGCTTTTGATAAACTGGTTATGGATTCTATGGCCGGGCAAAACGGGACAATCGTTCTGCTCACGCCTACTATTACTTCGATAACAACAAAACAAGTTATTGCGGATTGCCTTTCAAAATACCAGGGCAGCCGCCACATACAATATGATGCAGATTCTTTCAGCGGGATGCTGCTGGCGAACGAAGCCTCTTATGGGAAAAGAGAAATTCCTGCTTATCATTTCGATAACGCGAAAGTGATTGTGAGCCTCGGCGCTGATTTTCTTGGAACCTGGCTCTCCCCGATCGAGTTCGCAAAACAATATTCCAAAGGAAGAAAGATTGACGAGAAAGCGCCTGCCATGAACCGGCACTATCAGTTCGAATCTTTTCTCAGCATGACCGGCGCTAATTCGGACGAACGCTTTGCACACAAACCTTCTGAATCGGCAGCAGTTGCCCTTGCCTTACTGGCAGCTGTGGGTGGAAATGTAACGGCCCCGGCACTTCCGGAAAAATTAAAAGCCGGTGTCAGCAAAGCAGCTAAGGATCTGCTGGCGAATAAAGGGAATACCCTTGTGATTTCCGGCTCCAATAATGTACAGGTGCAGACCATCGTGAATGCGATCAATGAAACCGTCGGATCCAACGGAACGACCATTACCTGGGATGCGACCAACCTGACACGCCAGGGCCTCGACAGTGATTTTGCAATGCTGGTTAACGATATGAACCAGGGTGCGATCAGGGCTCTTTTCGTTTATGATGTGAACCCGGTGTATGACTCTCCTGATTCAAAAAAATTTATTTCCGGCTTGGCAAAGGTTAAAACCACGGTGTCTTTTTCCGGCCGGTTGGATGAAACCACTGAGCTTTGCAAATTCGTTCTGCCATCTCCACACTTCCTCGAACGCTGGGGTGATGCACAGGCAAAAACAGGACATATATCCATGATGCAGCCGGTGATCGCGCCGCTGTTCCTGACCCGGCCATTTGAGGATTCTCTTTTATTATGGTCGGGCAATAAAACTTCTTACGACGACTTCTTCAAACAATATTGGACCTCCAAACTGGGCGGCCGCGAAGGATATGAAAAAGCTTTGCAGGATGGCGTTATAGAACGCGTCTCCGCTACTGCCCCTATCAGCAGTCCGACTACGGCTTATCTGAACAAAGGTGGAACAGTGGAAGCAGCTGCTTTGGCCATTTCTTCCCAGAAAAAAGGCGGCGCATATGAGCTGGTATTATATCAGCAGGTCAGTTTGGGAATCGGTGCGCAGGCCAACAACCCCTGGCTTCTGGAATTACCCGATCCCATCACAAGGGCAACCTGGGATAATTACGCCATGGTCTCTCCCAATTTTATTAAAGAACACTATAATATTGATCTGAGTGATCACAATCAGTCGGATAGATTTGAATCCCATCCTGAGCGTCAGGTGGTGCGGATAAAAGCTAATGGAATAGAAACCACGATTCCGGTATTGGCTGTACCCGGAATGCCTGATGGGGTGTTTGCCATTGCATTGGGTTATGGGCG
>Ga0209839_10000220_pt1 | contig 28873 bp, 22 predicted proteins | sample OrgsoiDNA2013050_FD_185800 | JGI IMG/M metagenome (GOLD analysis project Ga0209839, IMG submission 185800) | Permafrost soil microbial communities from the Arctic, to analyse light accelerated degradation of dissolved organic matter (DOM) -... | ecosystem: Environmental > Terrestrial > Soil >... | reverse complement strand
AGCGGCATGCGTCGCTGGTGAGCGGCCGCTGGCCCGCCGGCGGCGGCCGCGGCCCGGTGCCGGTCTGCCTTCCGGTTCAGCCGGCCCGGCGGCTGCACCTGGTCAGCGGCGACACGCTAACTCTGCGAGATGGCGCGGGCGGGCCCGCGGTCGTCGCGGTCGTCAGCTGCACCTTCCGCCGTGACCGGGCGGCCGCCGCGTACTGGTCGCTCAGCCCGCTCGGCTCGGCCGGGATCTCGGACGCGGGCGGTTCGCGGATCTACGGCCCGCTCGTCACCAGCCCGGCCGTGACCGCCGGCGGCCGCGTCCCCGTCGAGTCGGCCGTGTGGCTGGCGCAGCCGGACTTCAGCGCGCTGCACGCCCCGAACCTGGCCGGCCTGGGCCGCCGGATCGGCGCGGCCACCGGCGTGCTGGCCAATTCGAGCGCGCTCGGCGGCGCGACAGTGCGCACCCGGCTGCCCGCGCTGCTCGCCAACCTGGCCACCGCCCTGGTCGTCGCCCGGTCGCAGCTCCTCATCGGAGTGCTCATCCTGCTGGTCATCGCGGGCGCGACGGTGACCGTCACGGTCGCGCTGCTGGCGCGGCGGCGGGAGGCCGAGGCCGCGCTGCTCGCGGCCCGCGGCGCATCCCGCCGCCAACTCGCGGCTCGCGGCCTCACCGACGCCCTGCTGCTCGCCATCCCGGCCGGGCTGGCCGGCCCGGTCATTGGCGGCAGCCTCGTGCCGCTGATGACCCGCTTCGGCTCACTGGCCAGGGCCGGGCTGACGCTGCCGGGCGGCCAGCCCGCCTCGGCCTGGCTCGCCGGCGCCGCCGTCGCCGCCGGCTGCGCGGTGATCATCTCACTGCCCTGGCTGCGCCGGCCGCCGTCGCCCGTCCAGCAGCGGGTCCGCCGCGGCCGCCAGCGGGCCGTGGGGGCGCTGCTGACCGCCGGGCCCGACGTGGCCCTGGTCGTCCTCGCCGCGGGCGCCGCCTGGCAGCTCGCGCACTTCTCGGCCCCAGTCCTGACCGGCATCGACGGCCAGGCCGGCGTCGACCCCATTCTGGTCAGCGCTCCCGTGCTGGCGCTGGCCGCCGGAACGCTGGTGACCGTGCGGCTGCTGCCCCTGGCCGCGCGGCTCGGCGACCGGGCGGCGGCCCGCAGCCGCGGCCTGACCGTCGCGGCGGCGGCCTGGCAGATCAGCCGCAGGCCGCTGCAGCGGTCGGGGCCGGCCCTGCTCGCCGTGCTCGCCGTGGCCACCGCGGTCATCGCGCTCGCGGAGCAGAGCAGCTGGCAGCGCTCGGTCCAGGACCAGGCGCGATTCGCCGTGGGAGCGGACACGAGGATTACGCTGCCGGCCGCCGCGCGCCTGCCCGTCGGCCAGGTAGCCGACATCACCGCGGCCCGGGGCGTGCGGGCGAGCACGCCGGCCATCCGGGAGGAGTTCAGCCTGCCGCAGGGCGCGAATGCCACGCTCCTGGCGCTGGACCCGCGGCCGGCCGCGGGTGTCGTGGGGTTCGCCGCGGGGACGGGAGCTGACTCGCTGGGGCGGTCGCTCGCCGCACTGGAGCCGAAGGGGCCGGCTCCGGGCGTCGCGATACCCGGCCGCCCGGCCCGGCTGCGCGTCGCCGCCCGGCTGGCCGGCGCCGGCATCGCGGCGCCCGTCCTGCTGATCCAGCTGACCGACGCCGCCGGGGTCGGTTACCAGGTGCTCGCGGGCGGCCTCCCGGCCGACGGGCAGCGCCACGAGCTGACGGCCACCATCGCGGCAGGCCATCGCGCGGACTACCCGCTGCGCCTGACCGGCTTCACCGTCCAGTACCTGCAAACCGGCCAGCGGCCCGCCCCGGCCAGCCTGAACATTGACTCGGTCAGCGCGGGAGCGACCATGCGGGGCCCGTTCGGCCCGGCCTTCCCCGCCGCAGCCGCCGGGGGCGCCGGGGGCGCCGGAAGGGAACTGGCGACCACCACGGGCGGAGCTCCGTTTGCGGCCGGCCGCGCGGTCGTGCGGGCCGGACCCGCGGTCGCCGTGGCCTTCCAGACGGGCAGCGCGCAGGGCAGCCCCGTCGCTGTCGCCCTGTCGGTGACCGCCGGACCCGCGGTCGACGCGCTGCCCGGCGTGGCCGTCGGCAATTTCCTGTCGGTCAGCGGAGTGCGGCTGGGGCACACCGTGCTGGTCGAGGTGCAGGGCGTGGCGATCCCTGTCGTCCCGACCGTGACGATCACCCGCTTCGCGACGGTGACCGGCTCGGCCGGCGGCCTCGTCGTCGACCAGGCGGCGCTCCAGGACGCGCTGCGCACCCGCGGCCTGACGCCGGCGCCCGCCACCGAGTGGTGGCTGAAGACGTCCGCCGGGCCCCTGGTGGACGGCTTGCCGCCTGGTACCTCGGTCGCCAGCCGGGTCGCCCTGGCCCGCTCGCTCAGCACCGAGCCGCTGTCCGCCGCCCCGCTGCAGGCCCTGCTGGTCATCGCCGCGGCCGCTATCGCCCTGGCCTGCGGCGGGTTCGTGGTCAGCATGCTGACCGGCCGCGACCGGCAGCGCGATATCGCGATGCTCGACGCCCTGGGCGTCCGGCCCGGCCAGGTCCTGCGGCTGCTCTGCCTGGAACAGGCAATGACCGCGGTACCCGCGGCGGCCGCGGGACTGCTGCTGGGCGTCCTGCTGAGCAGCCTGGTCGTGCCCGCCGTCAGCCTGACGGCCCAGGCCGTGCATCCGGACCCGCCCGTGCTCGTGCTGGTGCCCTGGCCGCTGGCTATCGGCACCGCCGCGATCATCGCGGCGATGCCGGTGCTGGCGGCGGCCGTTTCCGCCACCCGCCGCATGACCGCGGCGGCCATGCTGCGCGTGGAAGAGGACCCGTGAGGCCGGCTGGCCCGCCGCCGCTGCGCCGACGGCGCGGCGTGCCCGGTCTGCGCGGACTGGTGCTGGGCGAGGCGGGACCTGGCCCGGCCTGGGTACTGGCCGCAGTGGCCCTGCTCAGCGTGCTCGTGGCGATGGCGGGCCCGCGGGAGCTGGCCGTGGTCCAGACCGGAGCGCTGCAGGCCGCGCTGGGCAGCCTGCCGGGTCTCGACAGCGGCCCCGCCGCGCTGGCCACGTGGGAGGTGAATCCCAGCGCCGGTAACGCGCTGACCCCCGAGCGCAGCGCGGATCTGGCGGCCAGCATCGGCGCGGCCCTGGCGCCGCCGACAGGCTCGCCGACCGCGCGACGCTGGGCCGCCGTGACCGCGCCCGCCCAGGCTGTCCTGAGCCCGGCGCGGCATGCCCTGCTGAGCGTCAGCCTGCCCACGATGGAAGTCGCTTACCGAAGCAATCTGCGCGCGAACTCGCGCCTGGTCTCCGGCTCTCTTCCGGACGCCGTGGCGCCCGAGCGAGGCCACGCCGCAGCCGGGCGGCCAGCCGCGGAGATTTTCGAGGCGGCCGTGACGCCGGCGACGGCGGCCCGGTTCGTCCTTCAGGTCGGCTCGCTCGTTCACCTGGGCGCGTACGTGCCCGGGTCCGCTGCCATCGTCCTGCGCATCAGCGGGATCGTGGCGCCGGCTCAGCCAGGCTCGGCCTTCTGGCAGGCTGACCCGCTACTGGCCGCACCGCAGATCCCTGCCTCCTTCGCCCATTCGGAGATCTGGACGGCCGGGGCCCTCGTCGGCCCGGCCGAGCTGATCCCGCTGCAGCGCGCGTTCGCGGGCGGCGTCATGCACGGCGAGTGGTATTTCCCCCAGGACCTGCACGCCCTGACCCAGCGGCAGCTGCCGCAGCTACTGGGCAATCTCGGCGGGCTGACCGCGGCAGGCGGCGGAGCACCGGTCACGGCGGCGGTGCGAGCCACCGGCACGGGCATGTCCCTGAATCTCTCCGCCAGCCTCGGCAGCGGACTCGCCGGCTTCCTGGCCCAGCAGCAAGCGGCAGGCGCTATCGACGCGCTGCTCATCGCCGATGTGCTGATCGCCGCTCTGCTCCTGATGGCGGTAGGCGCCGCGCTGGCCGTCGGGGCGCACCGGGCCGAGCTGACCCTGATCCGGGCCCGAGGCGGCGCCGCGGCGCAGGTCGCCAGCCGGATGCTCCGCCGGGCAGCTTGCCTGGTGGCTCCCGCCGCCGCCCTGGGCGCCGGGCTAGCCATCGTGGCGGTGCCGGCGGCACCGGACGGCGGCGCTGCCTCGTGGGTACTCGGCGGCCTGGCCGCCCTGGCCGCCCTCGCCAGCCCGGCCGTGATCGCCGCCTGGGTCCACCGGCGCCCGCGTCCGGCCGCGGCTGGCCGCGCGGACCTAACGACCCTGCGGCCGTCCCGGCGCAGGCTGGTCGCCGAGCTCACGGTCCTCGTCGCGGCGGCCGGCGGGCTGGCGGCGGTGCGGCTGCGGGGCGTCGGCCCGGACCCGGACCCGTATACCCGTGCGGCGCCGGTCCTGGCGGCCGCGGCCGCCGCCCTGATCGCGGCGCGCCTGTATCCGGTCCCGGTCCGGACGCTGCTGCGCATCGCGTCCGGCCGGGCCGGGGCCGTCGGCTTCCTCGGCCTGGCCCGCGCCGCGCGTTCCCGCCTCGGCGCCATCGCGCCGGCGCTGGTCCTGGTCGTCAGCCTGACCCTGGCGACGTTCGGCACCATGATCGAGAGCTCGGTTAGCAGCGGCCAGTCCGCCACGGCATGGCAGCAGGTAGGCGCGGACGTGCTGATCCAGGCGCCGGGCAACGCCGTGATCAGCCCGGCCGCCCGGCGCGCCGTCGGGGCGGTCCGCGGAGTCCGGCGTACCGCCGCCGTGTACACGGCGCCGGGCTCCGGGCCGTTCGCCGCGGTCTTCCTGGCCTCCGGCGGTCGCCGGCTCCTTGTCGCCCTGGTCCTGGCCCGTCCGGCACAGTACGCGGCCCTGGCGCTGGAAACGCCGTGGCCGCGCTTCCCCGCCGGGGTGCTGGCCCGGCGCCCCGGATCCGCTGTCCCCGTGCTGGTGTCCGCACAGGTCGCCGACTCGGTGGCCCGGGCCGCTGCGGGCCGGGCGGGAAGCGGCCAGGCGGCCGCGGGCCAGGCGGCGGCCGGCCGAACCGGGGCAGGAGGCGGCCAGGCGGCCGGGACGCTCATCGTCGATGGTGCCCGGACTCCCGTCGCGGTGGCGGCGACGATCGGCGACACGCCCGCGATGCCGGGCGGCGGCGCCTTCGTCGTGCTGCCCGCCTGGGCGGCCGGCCAGTTCCCCTCGATTCCCGGGCCGGACACGCTGCTGGCCACCGGGACCAGCATCGACCTGGCCGCCGTGCGCGCCGCCGCCGTGCGCGCGATGCCCGGTGCCCAGCTGGCGTCCCGCGCTCAGGTACTCGGCGCCCTGAAGGCGTCGCCGGCGCAGCTGGCCGCGGCGCGGATCTACCGGCTGGCGATCTGGGTCGCGGCGCTGCTCAGCGTGATCGCCCTGCTGTTCGGCCTGGCGGTTTCCGCCCGCAGCCGGGCCCGGCTCATCGAGCGGCTGACCGCGCTGGGAATGGCCTCGCGGCAGGCGCAGGTACTGGCGGTCACCGAGGTGCTGCCGCTGCTGTCGGTGGCGGTCCTCGGCACGCTGATCGCCGGGGTGGTGCTGGCCGCCGTGATCGGCCCCGTCCTCGACCTCGCCGTCTTTACCGGCTCGGCCGGCGATGTCCCCGTCCGGCCCGGCCTGGCCGTGCTGCTGCCCGCCGCCGGGATCATCGTCCTGGCCGTGGTGATCGTCGCGGTGCAGGGCACCGCTTTCGTGCGACGTAACGTTGCTGCCGCCCTGCGGCAAGAGGAGGCTAGGTAAGCATGTCCGCCATCGATGACCTCATCGCGGCCAGCAAGGCGGCGGCCGGCGGCCGCGAGGCGGCGGCCGGCGCGGCAGCCGATACGGCGATCATCTTCTGCGACCGCCTGGTGCGGATCTTCTCGGTCAGCGGCGTCGAGACCCAGGCCCTCCAGGGCCTCGACCTTCAGGTGCAGGCCCGAGAGCTGACCGCGCTGGTCGGTGCATCGGGCAGCGGCAAGTCGACCCTCCTGAACATCCTGGCCGCCCTGGACCAGCCCACTGGCGGCCAGGCCAGGGTGGCCGGTCACGACCTGCTGGGCATGGGCGCGCGCGAGCGCCTCGGGTACCGGCGGTCGACCGTCGGCTTTATCTGGCAGCAGACCAGCAGGAACCTGCTCGCCCACCGCACCGCCGCCGAGAACATCGCCCTGCCGATGCGCCTGGCCGGAGCCGGCCGGGCCGCCCGCCGGCACCGGCCCGCTGAGCTGCTGGACCTGCTGGACCTGGGCGACTGCGCCCATCGCCTGGTCACCGACCTGTCCGGCGGCCAGCAGCAGCGAGTCGCGGTAGGGGTCGCGCTCGCCAACCGGCCCCAGGTCCTGCTCGCCGACGAGCCCACCGGCGAGCTCGACAGCGAGACGGCGCGCGATGTCTTCGCGGCGCTGCGCACGGTGAACGCGGAGCTCGGCGTGACGGTCCTGATCGTCACCCACGATGACATGGTGTCCGAGCATGTGCGCCGCACGATCGCGATCAGGGACGGGCGGATCAGCACCGAGGTGCTCCGCCGGACGCAGACCGACGATGACGGGCGTGCGGCGCAGGTGGCGCAGGAATACTCCGTACTGGACCGGGCGGGCCGCCTGCAGCTGCCAGGTGAGTTCATCGGCGCGCTCGGGCTGCGGGACCGGGTGCGACTGGCCCTGGAACCGGATCATGTCGGAGTGTGGCCGGACCGGGATCCGGAGCAGGCCAGGTGAGCGCCGCGGCGGCCACGACAGGCGGCCCGGCGCGCGCGAACGGCAGCCCGGGTCCCGGGTCCGTTATCACGGTAGATACGGTCACCCGGACCTTCCTCCGCGGGCAAGCTGCGGTGCGCGCCCTGCGAGGCATCTCCTTCACCGTGCCGCGCGGCGAGCTCCTTGCGGTCTGCGGCAGGTCAGGGTCGGGCAAGACCACCCTGCTCAACGTGATCGCCGGCCTCGACCGGCCGACCAGCGGCAGGATCTGGGTCGACGGGCAGGAGGTCACGGCGATGAGCCGCGAGGACACCCTGCGGCTGCGGCGCGAGACGGTCGCGCTGGTCTTTCAGTCGTTCGCGCTGCTGCCGATGCTCTCTGCCTCGGAAAACGTGGGCATCCCGATGCGCCTGTCCAGGGTCCGCCCGGCTGATCGCGAGCGGCGGGCCAGGGACCTGCTCGCTCTGGTGGGCATCGAAGATCGCGCGCACCAGCGGCCCGCCGAGTTGTCGGGCGGGGAGCAGCAGCGCGTCGCGGTGGCCAGGGCGCTGGCCAGTAACGCCACCGTGCTGCTGGCTGACGAGCCGACGGGGCAGCTGGACTCGCGCTCCGCGGGCCAGATCATGACGCTGCTGCGCAGCATCGTGCATGCGGAGGGAATCACGGCGATCGTGGCTACCCACGACCGGGCCCTGACCGACGCCGCCGACCGCGTGCTCGTCATGCGGAATGGCCAGCTAGCCTGACCTGCGCGCTAGGCGGACCTGCGCGAGCTAGGCGGACTTCTCGCGCGGTGTACGACGGGCGACGTCGCGAGGCACGATCGTCGGATTCACGTGCTCCAGCACGGACTCCGCCGTGATGACCACGCGCTCGACGTCCTTGCGGCTCGGCACCTCGTACATCACCGACAGCAGCACTTCTTCCAGGATCGCTCGCAGTCCGCGGGCGCCGGTTCCGCGCAGGATGGCCTGATCCGCGATGGCCTCAAGGGCGTCGTCGGTGAACTCCAGGTCGACCCCGTCGAGCTCGAACAGCCGCCGGTACTGGCGCACCAGTGCATTGCGCGGCTCGGTCAGGATGCGGATCAGTGCCTCGCGGTCCAGGTTATGCACGCTCGTGATGACCGGCAGCCGGCCGACGAACTCCGGGATCATGCCGAACTTGAGCAGATCCTCGGGCATCACCTCGGTGAACGCGTCAGCCGTCGTCCGGTCCGTTTTCACCCGGAGCACCGCGCCGAAGCCCATGCCGCTGTTGCCGACGCGCGACTCGACGATCTTCTCCAGCCCGGCGAACGCCCCGCCGCAGATGAACAGCACGTTGGTGGTGTCGATCTGGATGAACTCCTGGTGCGGGTGCTTGCGCCCGCCCTGCGGCGGCACCGAGGCCGTCGTGCCCTCCAGGATCTTCAGCAGCGCCTGCTGAACGCCCTCGCCGGAGACGTCACGCGTGATCGACGGGTTCTCGCTCTTGCGGGCGATCTTGTCGATCTCGTCGATGTAGATGATGCCGGTCTCGGCCTTCTTGACGTCGTAGTCGGCCGCCTGGATGAGCTTGAGCAGGATGTTCTCGACGTCCTCGCCGACGTAGCCGGCCTCGGTCAGTGCCGTGGCGTCGGCGATCGCGAACGGGACGTTGAGCAGCCGCGCCAGGGTCTGGGCCAGCAGCGTCTTGCCCGATCCGGTCGGCCCGAGCAGCAGGATGTTGGACTTGGCCAGCTCGACGCCGTCGTCGCCGGCCCGCTCGCCGCCCGACTGGATGCGCTTGTAGTGGTTGTAAACGGCGACAGATAGGCCTTTCTTGGCCTTCTCCTGGCCGATCACGTAAGAGTCGAGGAACTCGTAGATCTCGCGGGGCTTGGGCAGGCTGTCCCACTTGAGCTCCGTGGGCTCAGCCAGCTCTTCCTCGATGATCTCGTTGCACAGGTCAATGCACTCATCGCAGATGTACACGCCGGGCCCGGCGATCAGCTTCTTAACCTGCTTTTGGCTCTTCCCGCAGAACGAGCACTTCAGCAGGTCACCGCCGTCACCGATGCGTGCCACCCAGATACTCCTTTGCCCCGGGCCGCCAGCAGCAGTCCCGAAGGACCGGCTGCGGCGGTTGCCTGCCTGCGAGCCATTTCCGCGCGTTCAAACGACACCGTGAACCTAGACGGTACCGCCTTAGCGGCCCTGATTGTGGCCTAAGGACCGCGCTACTAGCGTGCCGGCCAGATTTCGCGGCTAAGACGAGCTTACCTCGGTCTTGCGCTTGAGCATTGTCAGAACCTCATCTACCAGGCCATATTCCTTGGCCTCGTGAGCAGTGAAGAACTTGTCCCGCTCGGTGTCCCGGCGGACCTGCTCCTCGTCCTGACCGGTGTGCGTGGCCAGGATATTCTCCATCGCCGCGCGCATCCGCAGGATCTCGCGGGCCTGAATCTCCAGGTCGCTGGACTGGCCGTAGCCACTCTCGACGGCCGGCTGGTGGATCAGGATCCGCGAGTTCGGCAGCGCCATGCGCTTGCCCTTGGATCCCGCCGAGAGAAGCACCGCAGCCGCCGACGCCGCCTGGCCCAGGCAGAACGTCTGGATTTCCGGCTGTATGTACTGCATGGTGTCGTAGATCGCCATCATCGACGTCATCGACCCGCCAGGCGAGTTGATGTACATCAGGATGTCCCGGTCCGGGTCGATGGACTCCAGCGTGATCAGCTGCGCCATCACGTCGTTGGCCGAGGCGTCATCGATCTGGACGCCGAGGAAGATGATCCGCTCCTCGAAGAGCTTGTTGTACGGGTTCATCTCCTTTATCCCGTACGACGTGCGCTCCACGAAGGATGGCAGGACATACCGCGACTGCGCCGGATGTGCCAGCGCGGGATGGACCTGTGCGGGGCTTGCCGACACGGTGCTTGCCGACACGGGGCTTCCAGACTTCACGTTCGGCTCCTCCGCTTTCGATATCCAGCTCACGAGACCGGCCCGACCGACGGGACCTCGGTCGCGCTGCGCACCACGTGGTCCACGAAGCCGTAGTCCTTGGCCTCGTCCGCGGTGAACCAGCGGTCGCGATCGGAGTCGGCCTCGATCTGCTCGACTGTCTGCCCGGTGTGCAGGGCGGTGCGCTCAGCCAGCACCCGCTTGAGGTAGAGGCTGTGCTCCGCCTGAATCCTGATGTCGGTGGCGGTGCCGCCGATGCCGCCGTGCGGCTGGTGCATGAGGACCGCCGCGTGCGGCATGGCGTAGCGCTTGCCCTGGGCGCCCGCGCAGAGCAGGAACTGGCCCATCGAGGCCGCCATGCCCATCGCGTACGTCGCCACGTCGTTGCGCACGTACTGCATGACGTCGTAGATGGCCAGGCCGGCGTAGACCGAACCGCCGGGAGAGTTGATGTACAGGCTGATGTCGCGCTTGTCGTCCTCGGCCGCTAGCAGGATCAGCTCGGCGCAGACCCGGTTGGCGAGATCATCGTCGACCTGCTGGCCGAGGAAGATAATCCGGTTCCGGAGCAGGCGCTGAAACAGCATGTCTGCGACCGGCAGGACCTGAGCGTCGCCACCCCGCGCGAGCACGGGAGCCAGCTGCTGGTCGTCGGGAGCCGTGGTCACTGGGCCCTCCTCGCTGTAGTTGTTCCGCGCCTTCGTCATTGACAGTGACCATAACCCGCTCGGGGAAGCGAGAAGTCCGCCGATCCCCGCTGTTCGCTGTCGGCGCAGGCTAGTCCGGGCGGCGGCGCCGCGCCGCCGTCTGCGGGCGTGCTCGGGCGGACGGCCGGGGCGGCCGTCGCCGGGCCGGCCGGCCGCGCGGCGGCTAGGCCTCCGGGCGGTCACCGGCATCGCTGTCGCCCGCAGCACTGTCGCCCGCAGCACTGTCGCCGGCAGCACTGTCGCTGGCATCGCTGTCGCTGGCATCGCTGGCCGCAGCGCTGGTGTCGGCGACCTCGCTGGCGGTGTCCTCGCCGGACTCCTCGCCGTCGCCCTCGGCCGGCTCGCCGTCGTCCTCGCCCTCGCGGATGGCCGCCGTGATGTCCACCGTGCTGCCGGACTCATCGGTCACCGTGGCCCGCTCGGCGATCAACGTGAGCGCCTTGGACCGCAGCACGTCGGCCACCACGTTGTTGAGCTGGTTGTTCTCAGTCAGCTGCTGCGCGAGCTGGTCCGGCGTGACGCCGATCCGGTAGGCCTGCTCGGTGATGTAGGAGTTCAGCTCGGACGACTCGACGCCCAGCTCCTCATCGACCGCGAGCTTGTCGAGGATGAAGCCGGCCTTGACCGACCGGCGGGCGTCGGCCTCGAATTCTTCCTCGATGCCCGCGGCGGTCTGGCCGCTGCCTTCCAGGTAGGAGTCCATCGTCATGCCCGCCTGCTGCAGCCGGTCGTTCAGGGACCGCCTGCGCTGGTCGACCTCGGAGATGACGACGCGCTCCGGGAGCGGGATGTCGACCTGCTCGATCACCGCGTCCAGTGCCCGCTCCCGGGCCTGGCCCACCTGCCCGGACCGGCGCATCCGCTCCAGCTGCTTCCTGGTGCCGGCGCGCAGCTCGCCGATGGTGTCGAACTCGCTCGCCGACTGGGCGAACTCATCGTCAACGACCGGCAGCTCCTTGACCTTGACGCTGCTCACCGTCACCTGGACGTCGGCCGACATGCCCGCCAGCGTGCCGCCGGCCAGCTCGGCGGAGAAGGTCGCCGTGTCCCCGGCCGACATGCCGAGCAGCGCCTCGTCGAGGCCGTCGAGCATGGAGCCGGTGCCAACCTCGTAAGAAATCCCGTTCGCCTGGGCGTCCTCGACCGGCTCGCCGTCGACGGAGGCGGCCAGGTCGATGGAGACGAAGTCGCCGTCCACCACCGGGCGGTCCACGCCCTTCAGCGAGGCGAACCGCTCCCGCAGCGAGCCGAGGTATTCCTCCACCTGATCGGGGGTGACCTCGGTGTCCTCCACGGTCACCCGCAGCCCGTCCAGGTCCGGGAGCTCGAAGCTCGGCCTGATGTCCACCTCGGCGGTGAAGGCCAGTTCCTTGCCGTCGTCGAGCTTGGTGATCTCGAGGTCCGGCTGACCGAGCGCGAATACCTCGTGCTCCTGCAGTGCCTTCCCGTACAACTCCGGCACGGCCTCGTTGACCGCCTGCTCCAGCACGGCGCCGCGGCCGACCCGCTGGTCGATGACCCGCGGCGGGACCCGGCCCGGCCGGAAGCCAGGGATGCGGACCTGCCGGGCGACCTCGCGGTAGGCGTGGTCGAGGTTCGGCTTCAGCTCATCAAACGGCACCTCGACGGTGAGCTTGACACGGGTTGGGCTCAGTTCTTCGACGTCTGTCTTCACTGCGAGGTGGCTCCTGAGAAATTCTCCCGGGCCAGCGTCCTGGCGCGGCCCGGGCATGGCTTATCGCGCATGGCTACGGCCGCCAAGTCTATGGCAGGACGGCAGCGTTCACCCGCCGCGGGTGATGATCATCTGCGCCGACCGGCCAGACGATGAGCATGGGCCAGCAGACGCGGTCTAGATCAGGAGGCCGATATGACCGAACCGCAGATCAACCGGCCGGAGCCAGGCAGCGTCGGCGGCCTGGCGCAGGAACACTCCCCGGCCGGGCCGCCGACCGTTCCGCCGCAGGCCACAAGACCGGCGCCCGGCACCCAGACGGACGTGCCCGGCCCGGCCGCCGCCGGCGGCGCGCCCGATGCCGGCCTGGCCGGGATGGGCGGCCCGGGCGGGATGGCGGTCGCCGCGGGGATGGCCTGGACGGTCGCGCTCGTCGCCGCCGTCGGCATGGTCGCCGTCGGCATCATGCTGCTGGTCTGGCCGAAGGCCACCCTGACCGTCGTCGCCATCCTGATCGGCGCGGCCCTGATCGTCGCCGGGCTGCTCAGGCTCTTCGACGGCGCAACCGCACGCGGCGAGAGCGGCGGCATGCGGGCGGCCGACATCGTGATCGGCTTGATAGCCGTGATCGCGGGCCTGTACTGCCTCAGGCATCACGCGCTGACTGTCCTGGGGCTGGCCCTGGTGGTCGGGATCCTGTGGACCATCCACGGCATCGGCGACCTCATCGTCGCGATGACCGCGGGCGACGTACCCGGCCGCGGGCTCAAGGCCATCGGCGGCGTGGTCAGCCTGGCGGCCGGCCTGCTCATCCTGTTCTGGCCAGGGCTGTCGCTGGTCCTCCTGCTCACCGTCCTCGGCGCCTGGCTGATCTTCTACGGCGTCGTCCTCGCGGGCATGGCGTTCTGGCTCCGCCGCGGCGTGCGGGAGGCCGCAAGACCGCCCCAGATGTCCCCGGCGTAGCCCGGGCGCCGGCGCCCGGCACCCGGCCCAGCCCGGCGTCGGAACCGGGCACCCGGCCCAGCGCGGCATTCCGGACACTCCGCTAGCCCAATATCGGGCCGGAGCGGGCATCTTGGACGACGTGGTTGGGCCCCTACTGCCGTTGCAACGGCAGTAGGGGCCCAACCACGTCGTCGCCTGCGGCTATCGGCCGAGTCGGCCTCGCCGGTTTGCCTGGCTAGTGGAGCACAGGTGAGACGGACGGGGCGGCTGAGACCAGGCTGGCAGATGAGGTTGAGACCAGGCTGGCAGATGGGACTGGCGGCGGAAAGCTCTCCGCTATAGCTGCTACAGTAGCTATAGCAGCTCCAGCCGCCGGCCCCGGGCGATGGCCTGACGGCGGTTGGCGACACCCAGCTTCCGGTAGGCCGACCGCAGGTGGGTCTTCACCGTATTGATCGACAGGAACAGCGCCTCGGCGATCTCCTGATTGGTCATGTGCGAGGGCAGGAACCGCAGCACCGCGAGCTCGCTGGCGGTCAGCGGCAGCTCTGCCTGGCTAGCCGCGCCAGCCGGCCGGGGCAGCTGGCCATCGAATCGCTCGAGGATCCGGCCGGCGAAACCGGCGCAGCGGCTAGTCGGCGGCACCAGGACGGTCATGGCGGACCGGACAGCCGGGCCGCCGTCGAGAAAGACGCGGCAGGCGCCACCTGGCTCGGCCAGCGCCAGCGCCTGCTCGACGGCCTGCGCCGCCTCGGCGACCCGGCCCAGGCGGCGCTGCGCCACGGCGGTGATCAGCAGGGCCGCCACGCGGTCCCGCAGCGTCACGTCCTGCGCCGAACCGTTCCGGCACGCCTCGGCCACCTGCAGCGCGCCGGCGTCATCGCCCGCGGCCAGCAGCAGCCGGGCATGGCACAGCTGCCCCTCGGGCCGGGCCGCCCGGAGGGTCGCGGGATCACCGCCGAGGACCAGGCTGGCCTGCTCGCGCTCCCCCGCGGCCAGCGCAATCCCGGCCTCCAGCGCCGCGAGCACCTCGCTGAGCGGCTGATCGTCGGCCGCGTGCGCCGCACGCAGGCGCAGGAGGATCGAGCGCGCGGCCGCCGTGTCGGACTCCGCCGCGGCGCAGTGCGCGCGGATCAGCCCGCTGATCACCGCGACGCTGGGCTCGCCGGCGAGCTCGCCGCCCGAGTTCCGGTCGGCCTCGTCGAGCAGTCTGCGCGCCGCGTCAATCTCATCGCGGGCCACGCTGACCTGCGCGCCGGCTAGCGCGCAGGGGCAGGCGACCGCCGGGCGCCGCCCGGCCGGGCCGATTGCGGCCTCGGCCATCAGGCGGTCGGCCGCCGCCAGGTCTCCGTATCGCGCCGCCGCCAGCGCCTGCCACGCGATGGCCCGCGCACGCATCCCCGGCAGGCTGCCCGCGGCCAGCTGCGAGCTGGCGCGGGCCAGCGCGTACCTGGCCGCCCCGATCTCCCAGCGGCGCAGCCGGGCGCAGCCGAGGGCGAACCACAGCACCCCGGCCGCGCGGTACTCCGGCACCGCCACGGCCCCGGCCTCCGCTTGCTCGGCCTGTGACCAGTGCCGTGCCAGGCCGCCGGGCTCGCCGGGCCCAGGAGCGGCCTGACTCGCGTCTCGCATGACCTGCAGCGCCGCCAGCCATGGCTCCACGGCCCGCCGCGCGTCGGGATCGAGTCGCGCCAGTGAGCGCTGCGCGCAGGCCAGATGTGGTGCCGCCCCGGCCGCGTCGCCCTGCCACAGCCGGGCGGCGGCCATGGCTGCCGCGACCGGCGCGTCGTCAGTCCGCCGGTCTGCCGGGAAGGCAGCCAGCACGGCTTCGAGCTCCGCCTGGACGCCCGCACCGGGCTCACCCGGCACACCCGCGCCCGCCTCCGCCAGCACACCCGCGCCCGCCTCACCCGGCACACCCGCGCCCGCCTCCGCCAGCACACCCGCGCCGGTTTCCGCCAGCACCTGCGCGCCGAAGTCCCAGTCGCCCGCCTGCGCGGCCGCGCGCACCGCGTCGATGGCGTGGCCCCGGGCCGCGTGCCAGCGCGCCGCCCGCCCGAGCAGGGCCGGCACCTCCTGCGGCAGCTCACGGCTGAGCTCGACGGCCAGCACCTCGCGGAGCATGGGGTGGTAGCGGTACTCCGCATGGCCCGTGCCGACGGGCTCGACCATGCTGTTCTCCCGGGCGAGCCGCTCCAGCGTCCGGGCGCCCGTCCCGCGCTCACCGGTCAGCGCGTCGGCCAGGTCGCCGCACATGCTGGCGGCGACGCTGGTGCGCAGCATGAACTGGCGGGTATCGGGCGACTGCCGGTCCAGCACCTCGTCGCAGACGTAGTCGATGACGACCGCCTCGGTGCCCCCGGCAGTACTCCCGACCACCCCCCCGACCACGCCCCCAGCAACACCTCCGGCCACGCCGCCGACCCGGCCCGCGGCGCCGCCGCCGACGCCCGCCGCAGCGCCACTAGCGCCCCCGTCCACCCCGTCCGATGCCGCCGCACCAGCATGCGACGCCATCGCCGCCAGCCGGAGCCCCGCCATCCACCCCTCGGTCCGGTGCAGCAGCTCATCGCGCCGCGCGGGCGTCATGGCGATGCCCAGCATTGCGAGGTAGGCGTCGGCCTCTGCTGTCGTGCAGGCCAGGTCGGCCGCGTCGATGTCGGCGAGCTCGCCGGCCACCCGGAGCCGGGCCAGGGCGAGTCCCGGCGGGCAGCGGCCGGACAGGATCAGCCGCAAGCCCGGCGGGGCGTGCCGGATGAGGAGGTCGAGCCCGGCCAGCGCGCCGCTGCCGGCGAGCTCGTGAACGTCGTCGATGACCAGCACGACCGGCTCGGCCAGACTGCGCGCGGCCGCCACGATGCGCAGCGGATATGCCTCGGGCGGCGCCCCGGCGAGCTGGCTGGCGTCATCCGCGGCGACGGCGCCGGCCTGGACCAGCGCGGCCAGGACATACTGCCAGAACCTGGCTGGCTCGCGGTCCTCGGCATCGACCGTTAGCCAGGCCGGCTGGCGGGCGGCCGAGCGAGTAGCGGCCCACGAGGCGCAGGCCACCGTCTTCCCGGCGCCGGCCGGGCCGGATACCAGGGTGACCCGGTGGGCCGCGGCGGCGTCGATCAGCTCGATCACGCGGCGGCGGCGCAAAACCGCGAGCGTCGCCCGCGGGACGCGCAGCTTGTCGTCGAGCAGCGGCGGAAGCCCGAGCACCGCCACCTGCCGCAGGCGTTGCTGCCGGGTCCGCTGCTGAGCCAGTCGCTGCGGCCGCACCCGAGGCGGCGCCACCGGCCTGCTTGCTGTACTTGTCATGATTCCCCCGAGAGAGAGCCGGCCGCGCTAATCGCGGACCGGGCTCCTTCACCCGCTGCGGTGAAATTGCAGCTCAAAGCCCCGCAAGTGGCTTACCCGCAGAAGCCGACCGCGAATCAGCCGGTATTGCGAGACCAGACAACTAACCAGTAACTAACCGCGGCTCGGCCCGCCCGGATAGCGGGGAAAACCGCCGCCGCCAGCGCGCCAGTAGACCAGTCGCTGCGGGCCTATCACCCCGGCTGGGTGATGCACCCCGGCCGGGCGGCTCCGTAGCGTGCGGAGCAGGAAACCCGACAACTGTCCAGCATCCGGGCAGCAGCGCGGCAGCGCGGCAGCGGTAGGACAAAGCGCGGCATAGGTCCCGAACCTGCCAGGTCAGAGGGGAGCACGTCGATGAGCAGTGCACAGGACAAAACCGCAGGTTACGAGACTACTTCTGGGTCGGCGGGGCCCGCGGGATCGGCGGGCGCCCCCGGCGCGCACCGTCAGCCAGGCGCCTACGCGGAGCCGGCCACCCAGTCCGCGGCGGGCTACGACGATGGCGCGATACACGGCGGCACCGCCCTCGCCGCGACTCTCATGATCCTTTCGGGCCTGTGGGGATTCTTCATGGGGCTGACGGCGGTCATCAAGCAGAGTTTCTACGTCACCGTGCCGAACTACACGTTCCAGTTCAGCATCCACGGCTGGGGCTGGACGCACCTGATTATCGGCATCGTGCTATTCGCCGCCGGCGTCTGCGTGCTCCTCGGCCAGACCTGGGCGAAAGCACTCGGCATCGTGATCGCGGTATTCAGCGCGATAGCGAACTTCATGTTCCTGCCGTATTACCCACTCTGGTCGATAGTCGTCATAGCCGTCGATGTCTTCATTATCTGGGCGCTGGCTGCCAGCATCGGCCGGCGCGCCGCGGCCTAGCCAGCACCGGGCCGGGCGGCCACCAGCCCGGCCCGTGCTCGCTGGGCACGAGCCCCGTCCCGGCCGCTGCAGGGGCGGGGCTCGCCGACGCCTGTCAGAGACCCAGGAGCCGGATGACCTCGGCGGCGGTCTGCTCGGTCGTGCCCGTGGCGGAGACCATCAGCACCGGTTCGGGCGGCTGCGGCAGTTCCAGGTCCGCGAACTGGCTGTCCAGCAGCTGCCGGGGGAAGAAGTGCCCCTGCCGGGTGCCCAGCCGGACCTCGTCCGCGTCATGCGGAATGACCAGGAACACCACGCGCACGTCCGCGCGAGCGGATCGCAGCAGCTCGCGGTAGCTGCGCTTGAGCGCAGAGCAGGCCAGCACGGCCGACTCGCCGGCGGCGGCCCGCTGCGCCATCCAGTCCGTGATCGCCCGCAGCCAGGGCAACCGGTCCTCGTCGGTCAGCGGGACGCCGGTGCGCATCTTGGCGACGTTGGCCGGCGGGTGGAACTCGTCGCCGTCGGCGAAGGCCCAGCCCGCGCGTCGCGCCAGCAGCTGACCCACCGTCGTCTTGCCGCTGCCGGCCACCCCTGCCATCACTACGATCATGGCGCGCGAGCCTACCGGCCCGCGTCCGGGCCCGCCGGCCGTCAGCTGCCGGGGAGCCCGGACCCCAGCAGCTGGTCGATCGAGCCCGCGCCGTGTTCGAGCTGATAGTCGAGGTTGACCGCCGCGTTGATCAGCGAGAGATGACTAAACGCCTGCGGGAAGTTGCCGAGCTGCTCGCCGGTAACCCCGATCTCCTCGGAGTACAGGCCGAGGTGGTTGGCGTAGGTGTGCATCTTCTCGAAGGTCAGCCGCGCATCCGCCAGCCGGCCCGCCCGGGCTAGCGCGTCGACGTACCAGAACGTGCATAGCGAGAAGGTGCCCTCCCGGCCCTGCAGGCCGTCCGGGGACGCGCTCGGGTTGTACCGGTAGACCAGGCTGTCGGACACCAGCTCGTTGTTCATCGCGTCCAGCGTGGACAGCCACATGGGATCGTGCGGCGCGACGAACCCCATCAGCGGCATCAGCAGCAGCGACGAGTCGAGCACCTCGGCGCCGTACTGCTGGGTGAACGCGCGCGTCTTAGGGTTCCACCCGCGGTCCATGACCTGCCGGTAGACCTGGTCGCGTTCGCTCACCCAGCGACTGACGTCGGCGGGCCGGCCGTGTCGCTCGGCGAGCCGGATCGCGCGGTCCAGCGCGACCCAGCACTGGAACCGCCCGTAGGTGAAGTCCCTGCGGCCGCCCCTGGTCTCCCAGATGCCCTCATCCGGCTGATCCCAGTGCTGGCACACCCAGTCGATCATCTCGGTCACGGCCAGCCAGCCCTGGTGCGCCATCTCCAGGCCGTGCGAGTCAGCCAGGAACATGGCGTCCATCGCCTCGCCGTAGATGTCGAGCTGCAGCTGGTCGGCCGCGCCGTTGCCGATCCGCACCGGCCGCGAGCCCCGCCAGCCCTCGAAGTGATCGAGGGTCTCCTCGGTCAGGTCAGACGAGCCGTCGACCCGGTACATGATCCGCAGCGGCCCCGACCCGTTACCGGCCCGTTCGGTCACCCGGTCCCGCATCCAGCTCCCGAAGGCCGCGGCCTCCTCCCGGTAGCCGAGCCCGAGCAGCGCGTAGATGGAGAACGAGGCGTCCCTGATCCAGGTGAACCGGTAGTCCCAGTTGCGCTCGCCGCCGACCTGCTCGGGCAGCCCGGCGGTGGGCGCGGCGACCGGTGCGCCGGTCGGCGCGTAGGTCATCAGCTTCAGGGTCATCGCCGAGCGGGAGACCATCTCCCGCCAGCGCCCCCGGTAGGTGGACTTGCTCAGCCAGTCCCGCCAGAAGGCCGCGGTGTCGTCGGACAGGCGGCCCACCTCGCCGGGCGGCAGCCGCCGGGGCTGGCCGCCCATCGACTCGAGCACCACGCCCGTGGTCTCGCCCTCGCTCAGCGTCCAGACGGCCCGCAGGCCCCGGCCGTGCTTCTTGAGCGCGGTACCGTTCTTGCCGCGCGAGCCGACCGTATGCAGGGTCAGCTCCTCGTCGCCGCTGCGGAACAGGGCGCCGTTGTCGGACACCTCGACGGTGTGCCGCTGCCGGGCATAGTCGAAGCGCGGCTGGAGGTCCATGGCGAACTGCATGGTGCCCCTGGCCACCCGCAGCTGCCGGACGATCCGGTGCCGGTCGGTCGCCTTGCCGGTGCTGACCGGCATGAAGTCGACCACCTCGCCGACGCCGTCGGCGGACATGAATCGGGTGACCAGGATCGCGGTGTCCGGCAGGTAGATCTGCCTGCTCACGTACTCCCGCGCGACCGGCGCGATCCGGAAGTGGCCGCCCTTGTCGGCGTCCAGCAGCGACGCGAAGACGCTCGGCGAGTCGAACCGGGGACTGCAGAACCAGTCAATGCAGCCGTCGTTGGTAACGAGCGCCGCGGTCTGCAGATCGCCGATCAGGCCATGGTCGCTGATATTGGGATAACGGGACATGGCGGGCGTCTCCCTTGGTCAGTTGCGGGCATGCGGGGTGCCGGCGCGCCCCGGCTCAGGCCATCCGCGCGAGCAGGTGGTCGCCGACCCGCAGCGCGTTGGCCATCACGGTCAGGGCCGGGTTCACCGCGCCGATGCTCGGGACGAAGCTGGCGTCGGCGACGTAGAGGTTGTCGAGCTCATGGGCCTTGCAGCTGAGGTCCAGCACCGAGGTGGCCGGATCAGCGCCGAACCGGCAGGTACCCGCCTGATGGGCGACGCCGGCGATGGGGATGTCCATCTTCAGGTAGAAGTTCTTGTCCAGCACGTGATGCTCGGACAACCCGACGTGGTTGAGGATCGTCCTGAGTTCCCGGTACAGGCCGTCGGCCTCGCTGTCGTTGGTCGCCTGATAGGCCAGCCGGATGTTGCCGTCACCGTCCACGGTGACCCGGTTGCCAGGTTTCGGCACGTCCTCGGTCGTCAGCCAGAAGTCGACGGCGCGGCTGGCCACCTCGGCCAGCGAGACCTTGGGCGCGAACCTGGTCAGCTTCGGCTCCTCGCCCTTCATGGCCATGGCGTTGGACTTCCCGAGCATCTGGATGTTGCCGAGCGGCCACTCGCGGCCGCCGCCGGCGAGGTAGAAGTCGTTCAGGGCCAGCGTCTTCTGGTAGACGGTCGGGTTGGCCTCCCGGCCGAGGGCCACGACGGCCCTGCTGTTGTGGAACATATAGTTGCGGCCGACCTGGCCCGAGCCGTTCGCCAGGCCCGCCGGATGCTGGTCGCTGGCCGACCGCAGCAGGATCCGCGCGGTGTTGGCGGCTCCGGCGCAGACCACCACGATGTCCCCGGCGTAGACCTCCTCGCGGCCGCCGCGGGACACCACGACCCCGGTCACCTCGCGCCCGGCCGGGCCGGTCTCCAGGCGCAGCACCTCGGCGTTGACCAGCAGGGTGACGTTCGGGTTGGCCAGCAGCGGGCGGATGGCGATGACCTCGGCGTCCGCCTTGGCGTGCACCAGGCACGGGTAGCCGTCGCACCAGGCGCAGCGGATGCACGCGCTGGCGGGCCGGGCCGCCTCGTCGAGCAGGATGCCGCACGGCGCGTGGAACGGATGGTAACCGCCCGCGGCCAGGTCATCGGCGATCTGCTGAATGCGCGGCTCGTGCGTCACGGCAGGCCACGGGTACTGCCGGGAGAAGTGCCCCTCGGTCGGGTCCTCGCCGTGCACCCCGTGGACCTGATAGAGCCACTCGGCCCGGGTGTACCAGGGCTCGAAGGCGTCATAGTCGAGCGGCCAGGCGGGCGACAGCCCGTCGGCGTGCTTGATCTCGCCGAAGTCCGCGGGCCGCAGCCGGTACAGGGCGGCACCGTACATCTTGGTGGCGCCGCCGACGTAGTAGTGCACCTGGGGCTGGAACGGCCGCCCGTCGGTGTCGTACCAGGTATCGGGCGAGATGTACTTGCCGTCCACGAACACCGGCCTGGGATCCCAGTTGTCCATCTCCCGGGGCAGGAAGTCACCCCGCTCCAGTAGCAGGATCCGCTTGCCGGAGCCGGCCAGCGAGCTGGCCAGGGTGCCGCCCCCGGCCCCGGTACCGACGATCACGAAGTCATAGCGCTCGGTCATGCGCACACGGTCTCCCGGCGCCCGGCGTCGCGCATCATTCCCGGCAGGTGAGCCTGCCGCGGGCACGACCGGCGCGTCCGGGCCCGGGCCGGTCACCGAAGGGCGGCAATCACCCGGCGCGGATGATGCCGGGGCCGGCTCTCGGGGCAAAAGTGACAGCGAGCAACGAGACAGCGAGTTGCCGTGCCGGGCAGGCAGCAAGTAACAGGGAAGGTGTCATGTCACAGCACCAGGAATCACAGCACCAGCAACCACGGGGCCAGCAACCACGGGGCCAGCAATCCGCCGCGACGGTCCAGCTAGGCACGTTTCAGGTCAGCACCAGGCCGCTGGTCGCCGGGGCGGCGCTCATCGGGGCGAGCGCTGTCATCGGGCTCGCCGGGCTGGTCATCACCGGCACGGTGGTGCTAGCGGCGACCAAGCGCTGGATGGATCAGCTGGAGGTGCCGCCGAACGAGCTGGCCAGGCAGAAATGGGCGCAGGCCCGGGCGGCCAGCCGGGCGGGAGCGTCCGCCTGGCAGAACGGCCTGCACGCCGACGCACGCTCCTCGTGACCGGTCGCCAGCGCGACAACGGCCAGTGCACCAACAACCAGTGCGCCAACAACCAGTGCGCCAACGACCAGTGCGCCAACGGCCGGGCGGGTAGCCGGTGAACGTCGATCTCGCCCGGTGGCAGTTTGCCTTCACCTCGGTCAATCACTTTTTCTTCGTGCCGGTCACGATCGGGCTGGCCTTCCTGACCGCGCTGCTGCAGACGGCCTGGTACCGCGGCCGGCGGCCCGAATTCCTCCGGCTGACCAGGTTCTTCGGCACTCTGCTGGTCATCAATGTCGCCATCGGCGTCGTTACCGGTCTGGTCCAGGAGTTCGAGTTCGGGATGAACTGGTCGGCCTACTCGCGGCTGGTCGGCAACATCTTCGGCGCGCCGCTGGCCATGGAGGGACTGCTCGCGTTCTTCCTGGAGTCCACGTTCCTGGGCCTGTGGCTGTTCGGCTGGGACAAGCTATCGCGGAAGGTTCACCTGCTGACGATCTGGGCGGTCGCAGTCGGCAGCATGCTCTCGGCCGCGTTCATCCTGGCCGCCAACTCCTGGATGCAGCATCCGGTCGGCTACACGATCAGCAAGCAGACTCACCAGCCGCAGCTGAACGACATCTGGGCCGTGCTGACCAACCCCGTGTTCGTCTGGGGTTACGCGCACGTCCTGCTGGCCTCCCTGGTGACAGGCTCGGCCATCATGCTGGCCGTCTCGGCGTGGCAGCTCCGGCGCGGCGGCGCGGCGGCCGTGTTCACCCGGTCGGCCCGGCTCGCGCTCAGCGTGCTGCTGCCCGCGATGCTCTTCGCGATGCTGATCGGCAGTGAGCTCGGCGTGATCGAGGGCAGGTACCAGCCGATGAAGATCGCGGCGGCCGAGGCGCAGTGGACCACCTGCCAGCCATGCTCGTTCTCGATCTTCCAGATCGGCGGCGGCAACCAGGACCAGACCCCGACCCAGATCTTCGCCATCCCGCACCTGCTGTCGCTGCTGGCCACCAACCACTGGGACGGCAAGGTGACCGGGCTGAGCCCGCTGCAGGCGCAGTACAGCAAGAAGTACGGGCCCGGCTACTACGTCCCGAACGTCTTCATCCAGTACTGGTCCATGCGGCTGATGGCCTACACGGCGGGCCTGATGCTCCTGGTCGGGGCGTGGGGGCTGTGGCTGCTGCGGCGCAAGAAGCTCACCGGGTCGCCGCTGTTCCTGCGGATCGCGACCTGGGCCGCCGCGCTGCCGTTCCTGATGAACACGGCCGGCTGGCTGCTGACCGAAAGCGGCCGACAGCCCTGGGCCGTGCAGGGAATCCTGCTGACCAAGAACGCGGTGTCGCCGTCGGTCAGCACCGCCGCGATCGCCTTCAGCCTGGCGGTCTTCGTCGCGCTGTACGGGGTACTGGGCGTGGTGGACCTGATGCTGATGCTGCGGTACGCCCGCCGGGAACTGCCCGCGCAGGAGGCGTCGCAGCACCCGGACGCCCCCATGCCGGCCGTTCAGTACTGAGGCGGTGACCTGAGTTGATCCCTTTCTGGTTCATTCTCATCACGATTTTGTGGCTGGGTTTCTTCGTCCTGGAGGGCTTTGACTTCGGCGTCGGGATGCTGCACCGGGTCATCGGCCGGGATGAGGCCGGCAGCAGGATGGCCATCAACACCATCGGGCCGTTGTGGGATGGCAACGAGGTCTGGCTGATCGTGGCGGCCGCCGCGATGTTCGCGGCCTTTCCCGGCTGGTACGCGACGATGTTCTCCGGCTTCTACATCGCCCTGGTGCTGTTGCTGGTGGCGCTCATCGTCCGCGGCATCTCGTTCGAGTACCGGGGCAAGCGGGAGTCACCGCGCTGGCGCCGTAACTGGGACCGCCTGATGGTCGCCGGCAGCCTGCTGGCCCCGCTGCTCATCGGCGTCGCCCTCGGCGACCTGCTGCATGGCGTGCCCATCAACGCCAGCCAGGAGTTCACCGGGTCGCTGCTGAGCCTGCTCCAGCCGTACGCGATCTACACCGGCATCACCCTGACGGCGATCTGCGTCCTGCAGGGCGCGACGTTCCTGGCCCTGAAGACCGCCGGTGACGTGCGCGACCGCGCCGGGCGGCTGTCCCGGCGCGTCGCTCCGGTCACCGCGGTCGCCGTGCTGGCGTTCGCGTCCTGGACCCACGTCACCGCCGGCAAGGGCGCCCTGCTGAGCCCGGCCGAGTTCGCCGCGGTCATCGGGGCCGTCGCCGCCACCTGGTTTGTCCACGACCGCCGGGAGGGCTGGGCGTTCACCGCCACGACGGTCACCATGGCCGCCTCCGTGCTGTCGATCTTCGTCGGCCTGTACCCGCGGGTCATGGTCTCCAGCACCAGCCCGGCCTTCGACCTGACCGTGCACAACACGGCCTCGGGCTCCTACGCGCTAGGGGTCATGACCGTCGTCGCGGTGATCGCGCTGCCGTTCGTGCTGGCCTACCAGGCCTGGAGCTACTACGTGTTCCGCCGGCGGCTCACCGCCAGTTCGCCGCGCCCCGGCCCGCCAGCACCCGCCCGGCCAGGGGGCCGATCCCGTGGCTGACCCGCGGCTGACCGAGGAGCAGTTCCGTGCCCTGTACGAGCGACTGCGGCTCGTGCCCGGCTGGGGCCCGCGGGACCGTCGCGGGGCGCTGAACTACCTCTCGCCCGACCTGGTCGCGGCGGCCTGCCGGGAGGTGCGGCTCGGCCGCCCCGTCTCCCTGGCCACGCCGCTGGCCGACACGGCCGGGCCGGACAATCCCGAGCCCGTCACGCACGAGATGACCGCCGGCCACCACGCCGCCGGCCACCACGGGACCAGCCACGGGCTGTCCTTCGCTACGGACCGCTTCTCGATGAACGTGCACGGCGACGCCAACAGCCACCTGGACGCGCTCTGCCACGTGATCTACGACGGCACGCTCTACAACGACGTGGCCGCGACCGCGATCACCGATAACGGGGCCCAGGAAGAGTCGGTCGAAGTGGTCGGCGACGGGATAGTCGGCCGCGGCGTGCTGCTCGACATCCCGCGGCTGCGCGGCCTGCCGTGGCTCAATCCCGGCGAGCACGTCACCGCCGACGACCTCGCCGGGGCCGAGGCGGCGCAGAGCGTCCGGGTTGGCCGAGGTGATCTGCTGTTCGTGCGGGTCGGGCACAGCAGGCGCCGGGCCGAGCTCGGGCCCTGGGACGCCGCCCGGACCCGGGCCGGGCTGCATCCCACCGCGCTGGATTTCATCGCCGACCGCGAGGTAGCCGTCCTGGGCAGCGACAGCAACAACGACACGGCGCCGAGCGCGGCCGACGGGGTCGACTTCCCCGTGCACGTCCTCGCCGTCAACGCGCTCGGCGTGCACCTGCTGGACTACCTGCAGTTCGAGGAACTGGTGCCGCTCTGCGAGATCGTCGGCCGCTGGTCCTTCCTATGCGTGATCGCCCCGCTCCGCCTCCCCGGCGGCACCGGCTCCCCAGTCAACCCCATCGCAATCGCCTGACCCCGGCGGAACTCCCGTCCCACTGGCATCCCACCTTCGCCGACACCGGCCGCGCCTCAAGGCGATCACCCTGGCTCGCCCGGCTGGGTTTCTTGATCACCACCGTTTTTTCGCACATACCGCTGAAAAACGGTGGTGATCACCGGCGACCCGGTTCCGGCCCAGCCCTCAGCCATGCCCGGGTGCGACCGCAAGTCCCGGGCGGCGCCCCGGCGGGCGGGAAACCGCCGGTCCTGGCCGCACCGCCGCCCGCCAGCCCCGCCAGCCCCGCCAGAATCACCAGAATCACCAGAATCACCAGTAACGCGACAGCCTCAATGCGACTGGCAGATCCAGGTGATCATGAAACGCCGCCGCGGCGGGGTGGGCGGGGCGGGGCGGGGCGGGGCGGGGCGGGCGGGGCGGCCAGCAGGCGGGGGGCGGGCGGGGCAACGGTTACTGGCCGGGCTCGGCGGCGGGCACGTGTCGTCCCGCGGCGACGCGGTCGGAGCCGAACCGGGCATCCAGGGCGCGGCCGAGGCGGCGGCCGAGGCGCTGCATTGGCGCCTCCACGATGTGGTAGCTAGCCCCCGCGCAGCCCAGGAGAACCACCAGGAAGGCGGCGGCCAGCAGCAGCTGGACGCCAATGGGGTGCGGGCCGCGGGTCCAGCTGACCTTGTCGTAGAGGTAGATCACGGGGTAGTGCAGCACGTAGACGGAGTAGCTGACTAGCCCGAGCCAGGTCAGGAAGCGCGGGAACCTGCGGTTACGCAGCGCCAGGCCGATGCCGAAGATCAGGCCCGCCGCCACGAGCGAGATGACCCATCGACGCGGCGTGCCCGCCTGGGCGGCCGCCGGGGCCGCCACCTGTCCGATGTGCCAGGCGCCCGCGGCCGTGATCAGCGCGAAGACCGCCACCGCCGTCCAGACCGCGCGGCCACGGCCGAGCTGGCCCTCCTGCCAGCGGTAGAGCATGGTGCCGGTGAACATCAGGGCCAGGATCACGAAGCCTTCGGTCGGGATCCGCCGGTCGTTGAACACGAGCAGGACCAGGCCAGTGGCGGCGGCGAGGGACGCGCCGACCAGTCGCGGCCCCGGCCGACCGCTCACCGCCAGCAGGAGCCCGACGATGATGAGCAGGTCCGCCAGGACGGCGACCTTGGTCGCGCCCAGCGAACTGTCCGACAGCGCCACGGCGGGCAGCACGCCGCCGAGCGCCAGCCCGGCCACGCCGAAGCCGAGGGCGAAGCTGGTGCTGCGCCGGTGCACGCCCAGCACGAACAGCGCGGTCAGCAGCAGGTAGAAGACCATCTCGAAGGACAACGTCCAGAACACGTTGATCACGCTCGGCACGCCCAGCAGGTCGCTCAGCATCAGCAGGTGACTGAACACCGCCGCATGGGGAGTGGCGTCCGCGCCGCGCAGGGTGCCGATGCCGAACTCGTGCATCACCAGGACGATCGCGATCGCGACCAGGAACAGCGGATACAGGCGGAAGATGCGACCCACCCAGAACCGGCGCACGCTCCCGCCACGCTCCAGGGAGGCCGGCACGATATAGCCACTGACCAGGAAGAACACGGCAATGCCGAACAGGCCGGGGTCGAAGAACTTGTACATGGCGGTGTGCGCATGCTGCAGGACGTGATAACTGAGGTGGTCGAACACGACGGACAGGGCGGCTATCCCGCGCAGCGCGTCCAGCCAGGCGAGCCGGTGCTTGCTCGTTCCGGGAGGCGCCGGAACCTGTGCCTGCTGCGCAGCCGCCGGCCGGCCCTGCGGCGCCGGCGCCGGGGCGCCGTCGTCCGGGGAACCTGCGTCACCGACCTGGGGACCGTTACCGAGCTGGGGTGGGGAAGCCATCAGACCAGACGCTACCTATGAGTCGGCTCTATGCGGGCGAGCTTCCTAATACCGGCCTTAACATGCGCTTGCCGATAATAGTGCACTACAGGGCGTAACCAAGCCGAATGTGCGCCACCACCGGACCCGCCACCCGCCAGTCCCGGGCCGCGCCGGCATACTGTTTGCTCATGAGTCTCGAAGGCGAATACGTCCCCAGCACTGCCCAGTGGGTCCGCGATCAGGTTGAGGCTTACGAGTCCTCCGGCGGCCAGCAGGCCAATACGCTCCGTGACACCGGGCTTCCCGTGATCGTCGTCACCAGCCGCGGCAATAAGAGCGGCGACCTGCGCAAGACTCCGCTGATGCGCGTGGAGCACGACGGCGAGTACCTGCTCGTCGCCTCCAAGGGCGGGGCGCCCGCCCACCCGGTCTGGTACTACAACCTCAGGGCCGACCCGGAAGCGGTCACGATCCAGGACGGCCCTGAGCCCTTCGACGTAACGGTCCGCGAGCTTACCGGCGAGGAGCGGGCGACCTGGTGGCAGCGGGCCGTCGCGGCATTCGCGCCGTACGCCGACTACCAGGTGAAGACCGAGCGCCTGATCCCGGTGTTCCTCGCCACCCGCCGCGCCTGACCTGCCGGGGGGAACCGTGGACCTTGCGCGCAACCTCATCCAGCGCATCAACGTAGGCGACTCGCTGGCCCGGGCGGCGGCCGCGCGGCCGGCCCGGCCGGCCATCGCGGACGGCCCGCGCGGCTGGACCTACGCCGAGCTGGACGCATAGGTCAGCCGGCTCGCCCGCGGCCTGGCCGCGCGGTCTCGTCTGCGTCCCGGTTTCGCGATCGCGACCGTCTTGGTCATCGCCAACAAGGCAGCTGCAGGCATCGACAGCCAGTCCGTGCGACACCGCCGCATCCTCGTGATGACGTGGGCGATCGGGTACCTCGCCCTGCTCATCGTCGCGCCCGCGATCAGCAGCTCCGCCAGTACGCGGACGCTCGCGTTCATAGGCTTCGCGGGTCCCGTGCTGCTGGCCGGGCTGGTCTATATCCTTGCCTCCGCCCTCGGACGATACCGGCAGGCGTTCGCCCTCGGAGCCTGGCTAGTGATCGTCGGTATCAGCTGCGCATGGCTGGCACCCGCGACAATCCTGGCGACCTGCGCGCTGACTGCCGGCGGGGCGTTCCTGCTCATGGCGGTCATCGAGAACAGGCTCCGCGCACATGACAGGTGAGAACGAGCTTGACCGCGTCATTCATGCACCAACGGGACCAGCCCGCACTAACCAGGCGCAGCAGGGGAATGAAGAATTCGTGCACTAGAGGGATCGGGGTGATCCAGATGCCGTGGTGGGAGGCTCTCCTCTTCTTCGCCGCAGTGATCTTGGCGATCTGGGGATTCGTGAGCATCGTTGGTTTGGATACGCGATTTTTGTCGCGCCGGACTGACCGTACTGCCCAGGATGACTCGATCGAGGTCGAGGTACTGGCCCTGATCAACGAGCCCGGCCGGCAGTTCAGGTTCTCTAGCCCCCTGGGCCAGGTCCTGAGCGCGGGGGCCCGGCGGCCGGGCGCGCTCGCTGCCGCGCAGCCACGAACGTGACTGCGTGGGCGTGGGCTGCCGACGGCTGGCGGGCGTTGCGGCGAGGAATCGCCTGGGGCCTGGTCGCGGTGCTGGTGTCCGTCGCGCTGACCGCGTGCGGCTCCTCACCGGGGAAGGCGCCAGGAACGGCCTCGGTCGTGTCGGCGCCAGTGCGAATCGCTCACACCAGGCTC
>Ga0209839_10000219_pt1 | contig 28907 bp, 19 predicted proteins | sample OrgsoiDNA2013050_FD_185800 | JGI IMG/M metagenome (GOLD analysis project Ga0209839, IMG submission 185800) | Permafrost soil microbial communities from the Arctic, to analyse light accelerated degradation of dissolved organic matter (DOM) -... | ecosystem: Environmental > Terrestrial > Soil >... | reverse complement strand
GTGATAACTTTATCAGTGCTTACATAAAAGATCCGATCCTGGGTCTTCTGGAAGGCGATGATATCAAAGAAAAGATCTTCAACTACGAGCAGGACCTCTGGTCTTACTAGTCGTTCCCTTTAAATATTTTAAAAGCCATTCGCCAAAGCGGATGGCTTTTTTCATGTAAGGGATTCCCAAATCTGGAATGCGCGTATTTTTACTATACTGTATAACGATCTGAACCTTATACTGTTGATAATTATTTTCAAAATACCCTTAGGGGTTCTTGTTTAATAGAATTGTTTTATTATTTTTACAATGGTTTTTCATAGGATATTGGATTTTAAAAACGGGGCTGAATTTCCATTCTGGCCCCTTTTTTTTTGACCGCTATCAACTAGTTTAAACCTTGCCCCGCCTGTATTTCGCTTTCCTGGCCTTGAAAATGGTCCCGGATTAATTTTGTTTTGGATGCACCTACCAGGTTAGCCAGTTCTTCTTCTGTTGCCGCCCTCACTTTTCTGACGGAATGAAACGTTTTCAGTAGCTGATCTGCGGTATGTTTTCCAATGCCCCTGATATTTTCCAGTTCGTTTTTAAAGGTTCCCCGGCTTCTTTTATTCCTGTGAAAACTGATTCCAAAGCGATGTACCTCATCTCGTATTTTCCGGATCAGTTTTAAGCTTATGCTATCATAAGGTAGTTTCAATGATTCGCGATCACCGGCGAAAAAAATTTCCTCTTCGTTCTTAGCAAGTCCTACCAGCGTTAATTTACCCCTCAATCCGAGATTCTCAATACTTTCCAGTGCGGCACTTAACTGACCCTTACCGCCGTCAATAATCACCAGCTGGGGCAATAGTTGATTTTCTTCCATCAGACGTTTATACCGCCGGAATACGACTTCCTTCATGGTAGCAAAATCATTGATGCCTTCAACGGTCTTCACGTTGAAATGCCGGTAATCTTTCTTGCTTTCCACTCCGTCGCGGAAACAGACCATGGCCGACACCGGATAGCTGCCCTGAAAATTAGAGTTGTCGAAGCACTCGATATGTGTTGGCAGTTCAGAAAGCTGCAGATCGGATTGCAGTTGTTTTAATACGGCCAGTCTTTCATCCGGTGTTTTCTTTTGCAGATGAAGCATTTTTTTCTTTTCTGCTTCTTCCCGGTAGTAGTTCACATTTTTCTCAGAGAGCTCCAACAGTTTCTTTTTGTCACCTCCTTTTGGTACCGTGACGATTACTCCTTCCTGTGGAAATTCTATGGGAAACGGCAGGATGATCTCCGGCGCCGTGCTATTGAACCGGTCCCGCAACTGGGCTATTGAAAAAGCCAGTATCTCTTCGTCTGTTTCTTCCAGTTGCGTTTTTGCTTCCGTAGTGTGTGTCTGGACGATGGTGCCGTTTTCAACCATCAGGTAATTGATGAATGCACCCCCTTCATCACGGAACATCGAGAATACGTCGGCCTTGGTGATATGTTTGTTTACAATCACGGAACGAGCCTGATAATTTTCAAGGTGTTCAATTTTTTTACGGATGATCTCCGCTTTCTCAAAAGCCATATTGCCTGCGGCTTCTTTCATTTCCTCCCGGAAACCACTGATCACGGGGCCGAGATTTCCTTTCAGTATATTTTTTAATTTCCGTAGTCCTTCCGTATAATCTTCTTCGGTTTGTAAACCCACGCACGGACCTTTGCAATTTCCAAGATGATATTCCAGGCAGACCCTGAATTTTTTTTTCGCAATGTTCGACGGCGTCAGATTCAGTTTGCAGGTACGCAATTGTACATTCGCCTTAATAAAATCAATGAGCTCGCGAACGCGGGCTACGGAGGTAAAAGGTCCCAGGTATTCAGATCCGTCGTTGATTTTTCTTCTGGTGAGAAATACTCTTGGAAAATATTCTTTCTTGATTACGATATATGGGTATGACTTATCGTCTTTCAGGTTGATATTAAACCGGGGCTGGTATTGTTTAATGAGGGAATTCTCGAGTAAAAAAGCATCCTGTTCAGAATTCACCAGGGTGAATTCTATGGAATGGATACGTCTGACCAGTTCATAAGTTTTATAGTTCGAAAGTGTTTTATTAAAATATGAACTTACGCGCTTACGCAGATTTTTCGCCTTCCCCACATACAACAATTCCTTATTGGACCCGAAATACTTGTAAATACCCGGTTCCAGGGGAATTGTCTGAGCTATTTGCTGAAAAATTTCCTGGTCCATAATTTAGTCCCTGTTATCCCAGACCACGATAGTCTGATCAGTGGTTTCCTGACCTTTTTTGGGTTTTTGAATGTGAAGTATCCTGAAATTCCTCCCGGCCTTCCATGACATTTTAGTGATCACGGTACTATCCTTATTTCCCGCTATCGATTCCATATAAATGGAACTCAGTTTATCCACGCCGGCGCCAGGCGAAAGCAGAACGTCCACTCTCTTTAACCCATAACCGCTGTCTTTTGTTGAATAAGTAAAACTGACCAGGTTGGTTGAGCGGTCAATAAAGGAATTCTCTTCGAATTGTTTTTCAAAATGACTGCTGTCCAGTTCGTCGAGAAGAAACTCTTTGGCTATCCGGTCAAAAACAGGAGTCGTGATAATCCCGGAATCTGTTTTACTTTCTACAATATGATATCTCATCAATTTGAGCGGAAAAGAATCTACGGCAGCTATCTCCGCCCTGAGATAATAGGCTACGGGTAAATAATTTTTTTTTGCCGTATCTACCGGTTTGGTATCAATGGCCGTCGATTCAGGCTGTTTGGAATGGCAGGCATATGTCAGAAAAATAACGGATAACGGGATGAGAAATTTCTTCATCCGATAAAATTAGTGCATGGAGAGAAAACTACCTGATTGATTTCGAAATGCCGATCCGGATTCCATAATTCAGCATATTCTCCTGCAAAGGATAGCTGTTTCTGTAGGTGGAAAAAATCTGGTATCTCACCTGGGGTCCTATTTCCCAGCGAATTTTGCCGACAGCATAGGAAACATATACTTCGGCACCTCCGATCAGGTTCCATCTCCTGAACGCCTGTGCATCTTTTACATAAGAGCTGTAGTCTTCTGAAAGAACATAGGCATCTGTATTCAGCAGGTAACTGGGTTGCAGGGTGGCACCCACGTGTAATTGTAATTTTTTGTTTCCGGCAACTTTCATATCAACCCCTACCGGAAGGGAAAGCTGATAATACCTGTTCTGATAATGTTGGGGGTTTTTATTTACCAGATTATTACCCGAATTTGAATTTGCCAAGGTATCGGCGATATAACCGAAGTATGAACTCAGTGTGGCCGAGGCCTGTGACTGATTCGAATTGTATGCTTTTATATAATACCGGTTGAAGCTGAAGTCAAGTCCTGCTTTCAATGAAATATTTTTTGAGATCCGGTACAGGATATTTCCTCCCACTTCATAACCCATTGCCTGTGTGTTGTCAACAAATCCATTTACATTGGCAAAATGAACAACCATGATGGGAGCCGTTTGAATGGGTCTTACGGCGGTCTGATAATTCATTCCGCTGAGATAATGATTGTTCAGCGTGGGCGCTATATATATTTCCCAACTAAACCGGTCATTCCGTATATGTGAAAGCTGGGTAAGCGATTTTTCCGGATCCAGGTCCGCAGATATTCTATTAAGCGCCGGATTTATTTCAGAAGACTCTTCTTCTTCATTCAGTCCGGTCATGGACAATGTGGCGTCGGCATGGACGGCAACATTTATGCTGGCCTGCTGAACCGTTTTCTCGCGGCCGTTATTTTGGATCTTTTCAGGAAGTGATTCTATATATTCATCCGTTCCGGATTTCTGTCCGGATGAAACGGACGAACGATGCAAAAAGGGAACGTTTGCATTCGGGCCGCCATCCCGGTTTTGCTGATCACCGTCATTATCCCGGGTTTCGGTTGCAAAACCGCTGGCGGTAAAGTTGTGTAAATCCGCTGCTGCAGCGGGTTTTGAAGGATTATTAATCTTAGCGGTGATAGTTTTCGGATTGGTATTTCTTGATGGAAAGATGAGTTGCGTTCCGGCCAGAATCAGAATACCTCCGATGAGAAATGTCATTCCGGCAATAAACTTTCTGCGACGTACATGCAGGGAACTGTATACTTCATTCCACACTTTATCTGAAGGATACATTTTGAGCTGATCGGTCTTCTCCTTTAGTTGCTCTTCAAATTCATCACCATATATATTTCGCTCCTTCATCTTCGGTGTTTTGGTAGGTCTCTGCAGTTCAGTGTATGGCTGTCAACCGATCCGTTTTCTCTCTTGCGGCCGGTATCAGGTTTCTCTTAATCAAAATCTCTTCCAGCATTTGCCGTGCCCGGGTATATTGAGATCTGCTTGTGCTTTCTTCAATATCCAGCATTTCAGCAATTTCTTTATGCGCATATCCTTCAATGGCATACAGGTTTAAAACGGTACGATATCCAACAGGTAACAGACGTATACAATCCACAATCTGTTTTGCCTGAACGATAGAAGGGATATTTTCTTCTCTGACCTGAATCGAACTGGCCTGGATGATATCCACACTGTCATTGAAGCGCTTATTCTTTTTCAGGTGATTGATGCAGGTATGAACGATAATCCGGCGGATCCAGCCTTCGAAAGCTCCTTTGCTCTGAAATGTATGCATCTGAAGAAAAACTTTAATAAAACCTTCCTGAAGCATATCCTCGGCATCCTCCCGGTTATGCGCAAACCTGTAACATACTGCCAGCATTTTGGGACTGTAGCGGTTGTACAGCTCCTTTTGGGCAGCAGCATGATTTTTCAAACAGCCCTGTAAGATGGCTTCTTCGGTCATATTAAACCTCGTTGCCCTGTAAATTAGACAATTTTCATGTGCTAAAGCTGCACGTGTCTAAGTTTAAGGCCCTTTTTTTAATCGAATAAAAGTCTGCCTGTCATCTCCGGGGGAACCTCGTATCCCATCAATTTGAGGATTGTCGGGGCGACATCGGCCAGTTTACCGGGATGAACTTTTCCATGCCATTGATTATCAAGAATAAAATAAGGAACCAGGTTGAGGGTATGGGCAGTATTGGGAGATCCGTCCGGGTTAATCATGAAATCGGCATTTCCGTGATCGGCGGTTATAAAAATGGTATAGTCGTTCGCCAGTGCAGCTGTGACCACCCGTTCCACGCAATGATCCACGGTCTCAACGGCCTTGATGGCTGCCTGGAAATCACCGGTATGACCAACCATGTCGGCATTAGCATAATTCAGACAAATAAAATTGGCCGTTTTATGATTGATTTCAGGAATGATTGCATCCGTAATTCCGTACGCACTCATTTCCGGCTGCATGTCGTAGGTCGCTACTTTGGGAGAAGGAATCATGATGCGTTTTTCTCCTTCAAATTCATTTTCACGTCCGCCGCTGAAAAAAAATGTTACGTGCGGATATTTTTCTGTTTCCGCAATGCGAATCTGCGTAAGCATATTTTTTGCAATCACTTCTCCGATGGTCATTTTCAGATCATCATTTTCAAACATCACATGAACGTTTTTGAAATGATGATCATATTCCGTCATCGTGGTGTAATCCAGTAAAAGTTTTTTCATTCCCTGATCCGGGAAATCCTGCTGTGTTAGTACTTCCGTTATTTCGCGGCAGCGATCCGTTCTGAAATTAAAACAGATCACGACGTCCCCATCTGAAATGGCTGCTGTCGGATGTCCGCTGGAATCCAATACCACACTGGGTTTTATGAATTCATCCGTAATGCCGTCTGCATAACTTTTTTCAATGATCTGCAAGGCGCTGTGGCCACTGCCTCCACTGCTGTTTACCAGCGTGTCGTAGGCAAGTTTCACACGTTCCCATCGTTTGTCCCTGTCCATCGCATAATATCTTCCCGAAACGGTGGCTATTTTCCCGGTGCCTGTTGCGTCGAGGTGTTCCTGCAGGTTTTTGATAAATCCATGACCACTCTTCGGATCGGTATCACGGCCATCAGTAAACGCATGAATGAAAACTCCCGGAACAGATTCGGATTTACAGCAATCAATAATTGTTTTCAAATGATTGATATGGGAGTGCACACCGCCGTCACTTACCAGGCCGAGCAGGTGCAATTTTTTATTTTGACTTTTAGCTTTACGCAGGGCCGCGAGCAGGACAGGATTTTTTGCAAAAGATCCATCCCGAATGGCCACATTAATACGCTGAAGTTCCTGGTAAACAATCCGGCCGGCCCCAATATTTAAATGGCCTACTTCGGAGTTGCCCATTTGGCCCTCCGGGAGACCAACCGCTTCTCCGCAGGTTACCAGGGTGCTATTGGGATATTTTGCATAAAGTGAGCTGACAAATGGAGTTTTTGCATGCCGGATGGCATCTGCAGATTCCACCTTACCCAGCCCCCAACCGTCCATGATGATGAGGATCGCCGATTTTTTAGTCATTTTCTGTTGAAAGTATTGATATAATGAGTTCAAAGTTAACGTATATGGCCTGTTTTAGGCCATTTTAGGGGCAGCCTTTTAGTTTGGCATATTTTTAGCTCTTTCAGGGCTGAAAACAAATCCAATGAAAAAGCTAACAGGGTGGGTTCTGGCCATAGCGGTCCCCATCCTAGTATCTTACCGGAGTTTCGATAATATGGACGTGGTCGTCACCGCGATCCGGTCAGGGAACGTAACCCAGTTATCGGCTTTTTTCGATGCGCGGGTGGATATCAGCCTCCCGGATAAATCAGACACATACAGTAAAACACAGGCCGAAATGGTAATCGGAGATTTTTTCAATACCAACGGGGTTGAAAATTTTAAGATTACCCAACAGGGAGAAAGCGGTGGCATTTTTTTCTGCGCCGGGGTATTACAAACGCATTCAGGTAATTACAGAACCACCTTGCTTTTCAAACATAAAGGAGATAAACACTTCCTCCAGGAAATCAGGTTTCAGCCTGTCGACTGAGACAATGTGAGAATTGGAAGACTTGGAAATAGAAATACGCTAATTCCTCAATTCAACATTCTCGTTTATTGGTTTTCAATTGAACCGCCAATCCCATTTTCCAATTCTGTTTTCAAATTTTCAAATTTCCAAATTTCCAAATTGCGTTAATTTGCTCTTTAATGAGTAAACCGGTTGAGCATTTTGATGAGCGCCTGCAGATTTTATTGCAGGCGGCTATGGCTGAGGACCTGGGTGAAGGGGATCATTCTACCCTTGCCGTTATTCCGGCCGATGCCCGTGGGAGGGCCATTCTAAAAATTAAACAGGACGGAATCCTGGCCGGTGCAGAAATAGCAGAAAAAATATTTCATTTCAGGGAACCGGCCGCTGTTTTTCAGTTTCATAAAAAAGACGGGGAACCAATGAAGGCAGGTGAAACGGCCTTCACCATTGAAGCGTCCGTCTTTACCATCCTGGCCTGCGAACGCCTCGTACTAAATTGTATGCAAAGAATGAGCGGCATCTCTACGCTCACGCGCCAGTATGTAAATGCCATCCGTGGGTATTCATCAAAAATCCTGGATACCCGGAAAACAACGCCTGGATTCAGACTCCTGGAAAAGGAAGCTGTACGCATTGGAGGTGGTTTGAATCACCGGTTTGGCTTATTCGATATGGTCATGCTAAAAGATAATCATATAGATTATTGCGACGGCATCAGGAAGGCACTGGATAAGGCCCATGCGTATACGCAGAAATATAAACCCGCGCTGAGAATTGAAGTAGAAGCAAGGACCCTGGACGATGTGCGGGAAGTGATGGCCTCAGGAAAAGCAGACCGGATCATGCTGGATAATTTTAGTCCCTCCCAACTCGGCGAGGCCCTGCACCTGATCGGGAAAAGAATTGAAACGGAAGCCAGCGGGGGTATCAACATCGAAAATATCCGGGCCTACGCGGCTACCGGCGTGGATTATATCAGCATTGGCGCACTGATCCACCAGGCGCGGAGTTTGGATCTGAGTCTGAAGGCGATTTAGTATCTCGTTGGCGGCTATCGTTTATCGTGTATCGTTTACCGTGGATCGGGGCGGCAACATGAAATACTGAAAAATAAAATTCTTGATATTGATAATAAATTTAAGCCGATAAGCGATACACGATAAACCATACACGAAAAACTCCAACTGTCACAAATGCCAAAGAAAAACATTCCTGATAAAAATGGATTTGTATTCAGCACGGATCCGGATTTTACTTTTCAGAATGAAGGGAAAGAAAATTCCGAAACCCTGCCACCTGGCAAACAGCGGTTGCGCATCGTGCTGGACACCCGCCATCGCGGCGGAAAAGCAGTCACCGTCATCCTGGGATTCACAGGTAAATCTGAAGATCTGGAAATACTGGGAAAAAAACTGAAGCAATACTGCGGCACGGGCGGATCGGTGAAGGATGGTCAAATCCTCATACAGGGAGATCAGACCGAAAAGGTTCGAGTGTATCTGCAGAAAGAAGGATACAAAGTTTAATGTGCCAATGTGCCAATGTGCCAATGTGCCAATGTGCCAATGTGCCAATGGCATTCAAAAACTTAATTGAAGAAAGACTCCACCGAAGAAATAGCGAAATCCACATATCTTAAGCATTGTACATCGAGCTTTATATTAATTGGCACATTGGCACATTGGCAAATTGGCACATTGATTTTTAAGCCTTCGGTTAAAAATCAAGCCCCATCGCGAATTGCCAGGTTGGTGAATTGCCGAAGAAAGTATTCATCTGCCAGCCGACATCCAGGCGCAGGAAGTATCCCAATAACGTGCTCCTCACCCCGAATCCATAACCACCCGCAAATGGCCCCAGACCACCAGCCTTAATAGTTACGTCAACGGGCACAACCGGATCGCCATTTGGATAATGACTTTGCGGACGTTCTATATTTTTCAGCGGACCGGCCCAGGCCGTTCCGAAATCGAAGAACTGAATGATCTGGAAATTCCGGATGAACGCATTGTTGATCGGCTTATTCATCAATGTCGTAAATACTGGCAGACGGAGTTCACTGTTGATGGTGACCGCATTATTACCATTCGCCACGTTCTGGTCGTATCCGCGCAGGTTAAGTGCGAGAGACTGATACGCATAATTCTGAGTAAAGTCCGGCTGCGGAAACTGGTTTGCCTTGGGAAACATCCACCCGTCCTGTCCGCCTAAATAATATATGATCTTCTGGTTTCCCCATGAAAAATCGCCAGCTGCTCTTACGGCCCAGATAAAGTTCCGGTAGATCGGGTAATAGTTCCGCGCATCAAAACCGAAATTGAACATCTTCCTTCCTTCGCCTGTAATCGGCTGGTTGATCTGATAATTGAAATCAATATAGAATTTATATCTCAGTCCGTTCATGATATTGATAGTCTTCAATAAAGTGTTGTCAAACACATATTCGAAATGGTTTAGTAAAAAAACCTGTTTGTCAACATAGGGTGATTTTAAAGCCAGCGTATCAAAAAGCGCAACACCCGTGTACGCACTGCTTCCGTTTGGCCGGAGTCCGACCTTATCCGTCCTCACGCCCAGACTATACCGGATACTTCTCACTTTATCCAATGGATACCTCACAACAGCCTGAAAAAGGTTGGTGTATAATTTTGAATCCACATACATGCCGGTATTGCTGTTTGTGTCTATCAACGGATATGTTCCTACATCCGTTTGTCGGAAATAGAGCAGAGAAAAATCCGTACGCAGTTTCAGATAATCCACACGGGCATACCACTGGCCACCGCCATCGAAAAACGAACCGCCCGAGGGAATAAATGACGACACGCCAACTCCGCCGGAGCCCACTGAAACCGCATCGGCTGAACTTCCGCCGAATAAGGGCAAACGAAGGGCACCCGTGAACCGGATATCTTCAAACAGATCAAAAACAGCGGCCTTGAACATGGCATTGAAAGGCTCGTTACCACCCAGGTTGATGGGCAAAGACCCCGTAAATGGCTGATACTGGGTGACCAGTACGTCGTTATTAAAACCAGCCGTAAAACTTTGGGCGGCAAACTTCAGATTATAGTCATACAGTTTTGCATTTTTCAAAACATCATCTGAGGGTGCTGCCTTCGGTTGCTGCAGGATTAATTTCTGGTTTAAAAGAGTATCCTGCTTTTCCTTATCAAATTCACTTTCAAAAATGTCTGTCTGTACTTTTACGGTATCCGCTTTTTTCTTTTGCTGATATTGCAGGGCCTGACCGCTGGCAACCTGGCCTGCCGTAATACTTTCCTTCCTGTATTCCGTTAACCGGGGATTCACATTGCGTTTTTTAAGCGCAGCTTCATCCACTTTGAGTTTATAAAGAAATTTAAGATCTCCTTCCTGACGTACTTCACTTACCTGGCCGGTCTCTCCTGCAATCTTTGTCTCGGTTAACCCACTCTGATAGTTGGTAAGGGCAAAAACATAGGCGGAATCCTTTGTGATGGAAAACGTATAAATGGAATCCGGTTCCGTCTCTTTATTCGCCCGGAGAGTTGAATCCAGCTCCCTTGGGTCGGGGTTGTGGAGTATTTCATCGCCGATCCGGTAAACCGTATCGATGCCTGCTCTTTGTGTCGTAAAGAAACCTGCATACCGGTTGGATATGCCGTTTTCGTCAGAAATAAATGTAAAATGAAAATTGTTGTATTGTGTCGGATAACGCCCATTTCCGTATTTCAGGTGCGTAAGCTGGGAGATCTGTTTAAATTCACTTTTGTTCCAGTTGTCAACCAGGAAAATATTGTAGCGGTTATCGGATGGGAGCACGGTATCTCCTGTGTGCGCGGCACCCGAAGGCCGGTTAGATGAATAAATAATCCCGGTTTTGTTTGGAAAGGTTACAAAAGAGGCATCCAGATCATCATATACATCGTTTGTAATCTGTTCCTCTGTTCCCGTTCCGAGATGATATTCAAAAATATCGGACTGGCCGTTTTTAACGGCACTCAATAACAGGGTATTGTTATCGAGCATGTATTTCATATCCTGGATCTGGTCAAAATCCAGTTCCGTGACAACCCTTTTGTAATGCGATACAATATCATAAACAAAAAGATGGATCTTTCCTTCCTTATAATAAATAACAGCCAGCCTTGTCCCCTTGGGATCCCAGGCAATCAGCGGATAATGCGGCTGTAGTTTTTTGTCGTTTGTGCGAATGCCGCTTTTCATAAGCACTTTCCGGTTTACAAAATTTTCATGTAATACCACGCAGTACTGACCACGCACAAATTCAACAACGGCATATGTCTGACTCCGGGGAGACGGGTTGGGAGAGAAATGAAAAAAATCTCTGTTGTCGTCCACCTGTTCTACAACGGAAATGAGTCCCTTGGGAAAGTTTCTCCTTCCGCGGATATCTTTTTCATAAATCTCTTCTTCTTCCGTCATGAAATCCTGCAGTACGTCTTTAAATTTCTTCTTGCAGATTCGCAGCGCAGCTGTATTGGTATTGCGGTAAACGCGGGCGAGATATAAAAAATAGGTAACATTTTCTTTCTTATACCGGTTGGCGAAATAATACCAGAAGGCATGACCGGCCAGGTCCGGTTTTTCGAAAGCCAGGTTATAAAAATTTGTATAACGCCCGGAAAGGATGGCAGATTTTAACTGGTCGTCCAATTCGGTATTCCAGTTTTCCGCAACATAGTTTATGTACCCGTCCGTGAGCCATTGGGGAAGATCCAGCAGGGTCTGATTGGCTGCAAATTCACCCAGGTCATCTCCGAATAAAATATTTTCCAGTAACACCCGGGCAATGCCCTGTCGGATCTGAATGCGCAGTTTGGCGTGATCATCCGTATAGTAGATGACCATTTTATTATTCACAAGGGTAGTGGTTCCGCCGTTGGATTGCCAGTCCGTCTCCAATCCGATATTGGATTGTTCCATTTCATTATAACTGTTATATAATACGATATTGCCCCTGCGTTGAAGGCCATATTCCACCTGTTGCTCAATACCCGTTAGTTCTTTTTCAGCGACCTGAGCCACATACCTGGCCAGGGGATCCCCATTCTGATTAAAATAGGTGTTGAAATTCTGGGTCTGGTAATACTTCCACTTCATGTGTTTGAACTGGAGACGGTTCTTGCCGAATTCAACCGTATTTACCTGGGCGGAGGCGTAAAACTGAAAAAAAAACAGGGTGGACGTGATTAAAAAAAATTCTTTCAACTTCAACTTATGCGGATCTTGCATACCTTATTTGGAATTAAAGAAAATACCAGGTTCAAGTTAAGACAATCCCTAAAACCGGTGAAATAGATTTTGAATTGAAAAGGCCCATATGCTTACAGTAAAACGATTCATATTCAATCCAGTCCAGGAAAATACATACGTTGTTTACAATGGAAAAGATGCCTGTGCCATCATTGATCCGGGATCTTATTTTCCGGAAGAAAAAAAGAGCCTGGCTGCCTGGATAAAAGATGAAGGTCTTCATCCCAATATTTTGTTAAATACCCATTGTCATCTCGACCATGTTTTTGGAAATAAATGGGCCGCTGATCATTACCATCTGGAGTTGCAAATAGGTGAAAAAGAGCTGTGGACCTTCAACTTAGCTCCTGAATCGGGCATTCGCTGGGGCATGCCGTTTGAAAATTATTCGGGTAATATTTTATTTTTAAAGGAGGGAGATGAACTCATGCTGGGAGAAGACAGACTGGAAGTTTTATTCACGCCAGGCCATTCAGTTGGCCATATTGTATTTTATAACCGTAAACAGGGTTTCGTTATCGGCGGAGACGTATTATTCAGAATGGGTATTGGAAGAACGGATATTCCCGGGGGAAATACCGAGGTCCTTTTGGAAAGCATTTCGAAGAAACTCTTCACTTTGCCCGACGACGTGATTGTATATCCCGGTCATGGGGAACCGACAACCATCGGATACGAGAAAGAATACAATCCCTTTTTGAAGGAATGAGAAATTTACGACCTGATCGCCTCGCTATTTTCCTTATACCATTCAACTGCCATTCTCAGGCCTTCTGCAAAATTATATCTGGGAGAATAACCTAGATTTTTTTTGGCCTTTTCAATGGATGCCAGGGAATGTGGAATATCCCCTTCGCGGTTGGGCCCGTGAATGGGCTCGGTCCCGGCAATGGACGGATCGGATTCGGAAAGGAATTTTTTTAGTGACTGTACCAGCTGGTTCAGTGTGGTCCGTTCGCCGTAGGCAACATTATACACGGTGTTTATGGCGTTCGGATCGGTTGTAAAGGCGGCAAGCATATTCGCCTGTACCACATTTTCAATAAACGTAAAATCTCTCGAATGATTTCCGTCGCCATTAATAATCGGGGATTGATGATTCAGCAATTGGTGTACAAATTTGGGAATCACAGCGGCATAAGCCCCGTTTGGATCCTGGCGGGGTCCGAATACATTAAAATAACGAAGGCCGATCAGTTCCATTTTATACGTGCGCGCAAATACATTTGCGTACAATTCATTTACAAATTTTGTCACCGCATAAGGCGAAAGCGGATTCCCAATTTTTTCCTCCACTTTGGGAAGCTCTTTGCTGTCACCATAAGTAGAAGACGAAGCAGCATAAACCATACGCCGCGCACTGCTTTCTTTTACGGCTACGAGCATATTTAGAAAACCGGAAATATTGACTTCATTGGTTGTAACGGGATCGAGGATCGACCGGGGAACGGAACCCAATGCAGCCTGATGAAAAACGATATCCATACCTTCCATGGCGGCCGTACAGTTTTCCAGGTTCCGGATATCACCCTGGATGAATTCAAAAGCAGGATGGGATAAATATTCCTGGATATTGCTCATGTGACCCGTGCTCAGGTTGTCAAGAACCCTGATCCTGCGTGCCTTGTATTTCACCAGGTATTCCGCCAGGTTTGATCCTATAAACCCCGCGCCGCCCGTAATTAAAAAAGAGTACTTACTTAAATCGGCGGTATGATATGGAATCTTGTACATTTTATAAACGGGCATCAATATGATTTTCTTTTAAAACTCCTTTTACGTCATATATAACGGATCTCTCATTGACCAGCCCGCGGATATTTATATTATTGAACTCACTATGGGCGACGGCTAATATGACCGCATCATATTTTACCGTATCTCCGGATAAACTTTTGAAGGTCTCGATTCCATATTCATGTTTAACGTTGGCGGGTTCGGCCCAGGGATCGCAAATACTTACCCTGGCCTGATAACTTTTTAATTCATCTACAATATCGATCACGCGCGTATTTCGCACATCCGGACAATTCTCCTTAAAAGTAAAGCCCAGTATCAATATACTGGCATTTTTGATCGGGATCTCTTTCTTTACCATCAGTTTGATGGTTTCGCTGGCAACATAGGCGCCCATACCATCATTCAATCTTCTTCCGGCAAGAATTATTTCCGGGTGATAGCCCGCTTCCTGTGCTTTCTGCGCGAGATAATATGGATCCACCCCGATACAATGTCCGCCCACCAGGCCCGGCTTGAATTTCAGGAAATTCCATTTTGTTCCTGCCGCTTCGAGAACAGCAGTTGTATCTATCCCGAGCAGGTTAAAAATTTTTGCCAGTTCATTAACAAAGGCAATATTAATATCACGCTGGGAATTCTCAATCACTTTCGCGGCTTCAGCCACTTTGATGGATGGAGCCATATGGGTTCCCGCTTCTATTATGGAACGGTAAAGAGCGTCTACTTTTTTTGCCACTTCAGGTGTTGAACCGGAAGTGATTTTCAAAATCTTTGATACGGTATGCAGTTTATCACCCGGGTTTATTCGTTCCGGCGAATAACCGCAGAAGAAATCGGAATTAAAAACCAATCCGCTTATCTTTTCTAATACCGGAGCGCATTCTTCTTCGGTAACGCCCGGATACACGGTTGACTCATAAATAACCACATCGCCTTTTTTCAAAACCTTTCCTACCGTTTCGCTGGCTTTATAGAGCGGCGTGAGGTCCGGGTTATTATGCTTATCCGTTGGAGTTGGAACGGTGACAATATAATAATTGCAGGAACCCAGGTCCGCAATATTATTTGAACAGTACAATCCGGCTGAGCCGGGTTTCTGGCATAAAACTTTTTTCAGATCATTGTCTTCTATTTCCAACGTATGATCATGTCCCTTCCTCAATTCTTCTATTCGGCTGTTATTGATGTCAAATCCAATGACCGGATATTTTTTTGCGAATTCCACTGCCAGTGGCAAACCGACATATCCCAATCCGATTACGGCTATTTTTTGATTCAATTCCATTGTAAATAGATCATTGTTTGTAATTCAAAACAGCTTTCATTTCTGACTTTTTAAAGAATCATTTGATGGCAGTACCTTTTGGTACAGATCCACTAGTTTTTGACTTTCGTACTTCCAGGCAAGCTTGTTTATTACTCTCTCATACCCATATTCTCCCATCCGTATCCTTTCTTCTTTATTATCCAGTAACCATATTATTTTGTCCGCAAAATCCTGAGTCGAATGATTATCCGAGTATAATGAGGCCTCCTGAGCAGATAACCTGCCTTCCTTTAAGTTAAATTGAACGATGGGCTTCCGGAGTGCCATATACTCCATGATTTTATTCATGGTCGATAAGTTATTCATTTCCGTCGGCAAATCCGGATTGACACAAACGTCTGACGTATTCAAAATATCTACCATGGTATAATCATCCACCCGGCCGTAAAAATCGACATAATCATCCAGTTTCATCTCTTTTGCCATCATCTTAATGATATTCAATCCTGTTCCGTCACCAACAATGGCAAAATGTACATCATTCCGGCTGGTAATAATAAATTTCGCTGCTTCCAGCAAAAGATCCAATCCTTCCTGCTTTCCAATTACGCCAACATATCCAATCAGGAATTCCCGGCTTTTTTTGTATTTAACATTGCCATCACCCAGTTTCAGCCGGTCCAATTTCGGACCGCTTCTTACAACCTGGACCTTTTCCGGATTCATTTTGCCGCGTTTTATGGCAATTTCCCGGTAAGATTCATTGGTCGCAATGCTATAGTCAGCGGTTGCAAAGGTTAAGCGCTCCGTGAATAAGAGACATCTGTAAAAAAAGCCTTTTTTGGCAAACTTGGAAATGTATAATTCCGGATTGATATCGTGATGGTCAAAAACATATTTAACACCAAACAATTTGTAGAAAAGCGCCACAAGAAATATCAGGTCCGGCGGATTGCAACCTTGGATGACATGGAATCTTTTTTTTGTGAATATCCTGAGGCTTAAAAAAAATTCCCAGAATAAAGCGACGGAGTACTCTAATATATAACCCAGTACACCTTTCCCTTCTGTTGGCAGGAAATGCCTGTAGATGTCAATACCATCAAGGCATTCGTAGGATTTGTCATATCCTTTCATTTTCGGACAAATAATACTGATTTTTGCGCCATTGTCCTTTAATGTATGGGCTTCCTGCCAAACACGCCGGTCAAAAGGGACCGGCAGATTTTCTACAATAATTAAGATATGTTTTCCTTCAAACATCGTTTACCAGTTGATTCCTTTATAATTCGCTTTGTTCAGCAGACTCTCATCCAACCGGACCATGTCAATAATTATTTTATCCTCTGCATTTTTAAGATAGGGTATAAATTCTTTTTCTTTGGTGGTCACAATTATGACATCGCAGGAATCAATGATTTTTTGCGGATTATCGACCATCAGAGAAGACAAATGGGGTATTCTGGAATCAATAAATTCCTTGTTGGTACCCGTTAACCGTGCGATATTGATGTTTTTGTCGTAGATGGAAATATTACATCCCCTGCCAATCAGGGTTTCGATGATCGTTACGGCAGGGCTGTTTCTCATATCATCCGTGCCTTCTTTAAAACTAAGTCCCAGGAACCCGAGCCGCTTGTGCCAGTGCTCGAATATTGTCTTCACGGCCCGCTGGATCTGAATGTCATTCGTCAGATGAATACTTTTAATGATGGGGGCGTCAACATAAATATCGTGCGCAAGCGTCTGCAGACCTTTCAGGTCCTTTGGCAGACAGGATCCGCCATAAGCGAAACCCGGCTTAAAATAATGTGGTGAAATATTCAGCTGGGTATCCTTGCAGAAAATTTCCATCACCTGATGGGAATCTATTTTTAATTCGGTACAAATATTTCCTATTTCATTCCCGAAAGAAACTTTCAGGGCATGAAATGTATTGTTCACATATTTCATTATTTCCGCAACCCGCAGGTCCGTAATGATGATTTCCGCCGGGAGCTGCCTGTACAGGTCAGCAATTTTGTTTGCCGCGGTTTTATTATCAGAACCGACTAATGTTAATGGCGGATTATAATAGTCCCTGACAGCCGTTCCTTCACGTAAGAATTCAGGATTATCAACGATGGCGAAATCCTTATTCCGGACTTTTTCTGAAATTCGTTCGATCATATCAGCGAATTTGTCGCAGGTGCCAGGCATAATTGTGGAACGGATCGCGATAATATGGAATTCAGTTTTTTCCTTTAAGGCATGGCCAATGTCCTCAGCAACTTTAAATATATATTCAAGATTCAGATGTCCCTTATCATTGCTCGGGGTACCCACGGCAACAATACTTATTTCTGTTTTGAGTATGGCCGTCTTTGCATCCGTCGTGGCTTCAATGTTCCCCTTGGCTCTTTGATCAGCGACGATCAGGTCAATATCTTTTTCTATGATCGTGGCTTTGCCCGCATTGATCTGGGCGACTTTGGTTTTATTGATGTCAACTCCAATGACATAATTCCCATTTTTGGCCAGGCAACCAATACTTACGCAACCCACATACCCGAGACCGAAAACGCTAATATTCATAATTAATTAATTGATATGATTGTTTCTAATTGAATATCTTCTGAAAACTCCCGGGAGCAGAGTATAGTACGGGTCGGTTCTTTGTGTAAAAAGGAATCAGAATACCAGCCCAGTATCTCGGGTCCGGTTTGTCCTTTTACAATACTTGTCATTAACTGTCGATCTGTCTGAAGCAGAACGGTTCTGCCGGCTTTAGTCTTAAGATTAAAATCATGCTCCTGTACGGGCTCTGCCTCGATATCCGGGTGCAGATGAAAAGGCATTTCTATAAGGAAGGGTTGCTTCCCTTTTGTTTCTATTCGATCAAGTATACGGAACTCCAGGTTGATCTTATCAAACGTAAGTTCCCGGGTATGTGTAATGCCGTCGTTTTTATATCCATTATGCGTGGCCCGTATGATATCTTTTTCTTCGTTTGATTCCGCTTGCAGTACGGAACATGTATAATGCTGCAGCCAAAGGGTTGATCCCGCAATCTTTGACTGGTTGGTCTTGTTAATTCTGATGGTATTGTGAGCAAGGGTTCCTATAAAATAATTTCGCCAGGCAGGTTCCGTGTGATACGTGTATGTACCGGAATCCGCAAAAACCGGATGACCATCCACATTCAGTAAAAATGACAATGCGTCCGCATGTCCATGAGCGGCTATAGAAAGAAAGCCAAGGGGTGCAGCATTGAAATGAAGATACACTTCGCGTCCCTGTTCTTTTTTTCTTAAAATAAAATGCCCCTCTTCCTCAAAAAATGCTGATTCTTCTTTTCCTTTCGGGTCAGGAATTGCGTGAAAGATTTTTTTCCCTGAATCACCGAACAGCAGCTGGTTCTTGATATCAAACCCGTTGGATTTGGATTTCAGCACGGGATCATTGAATATGATGGCTCCTGAGCTGAGCAGTGATTTAAAGTTATTAAAACCCTCCCTGAAATCTATGATAAAGCATTTTCCATCATCTTCATCCCCATATTTTGGGAAATTTCCTTTGCAATCAAGAAAAGCATGGATATACCTGAATATCTGATGCAACCGGTCCTCATATTCTTTTGAAAACGGGTTACCCGTATTTTTTCCAACGATATAGGCAGCCAGGAAAAAGTCCGTGATAAATTGAATGTACTCGGCTGCTTCCTCTTTATTGACTCCTTTTTTTGAATGCTGGTTTACGATTTCAGTTTCAAGGCCTTTTTGAGCATATTGTACCCATTGGGATGATTCCTTAAACGGCCACCTGGAGGCTGCAATAAACAGGCCGGCGTATTCTGAAATAAGGTGGTTATTCGCCGAGGAAAATTTTGACGGGTTTTTATAGGAATACGCGCAATGCAGATGAATGAGGGGCAGCCAGTGCCCGGAGACGAATAAACTGAATTCGTTGTCCTGTTTCATGAGTTCGTCTGCGTCCAGCAGCTCCCAACAGAAAAACCAGGTGATCAGTCTCAGGTTTACCTCAATATTACTATACCAGTTTACTCCTTTTAAGTAGGGGTTATTTTCTTTCCATGACCTGTTGATTTTAATGAATTGCTGAAGAGAAGCCTTATTTTTTTCCTGTCGGTATTTCAATGCGACCTGCACGAGAAATTGCAATCGATTGACCTCCCAAACACATTTTGCCGAAAGATCCGGGTCTTTCCTTATATTTATTTTTTTTGAAAAGCTTTTTGGGAATTGCTTTCCTGAAAAAATATCCCGGTGCCAGTCGTCCGGCTGAATATTATTGAAACTGAACCGCCTGCCGAACACGTTGACGGAATCGGGATACGTTTTATAGTGATCAAAGGAGGGCAACAATATCTTTTTTGTTGTTACAAGCTGTAATGATTCCGCCATTCTGGGGGGAGCCGTTCTGCTTTCCCATTGCCTAATGATTATTTGCTTTAAGCGATAAGGAAATTCAGCAATAGAAAATGACCTCAGCCTGTTTAAATAAAATTTATTCACCTAAAACGGTTTTAAGTGATACAGGATAGCTTTTCCCTGACTGAATGCTTTCTACTGCTAAAATGGTGGTACAGGTATTTAGTATGAGTGAATGAAGGGAAATGGGAGCAATTCCAACTTTAATTGAACGGATAAGAGTTGACATTTCTTCTTTTTGCCCTTTATCAATCATCAGGAACTTCTTTTTGGATGATTTCCCGTCTTTGAAAACAGTTACGGTTTTGAAATTGTCAAATTCAATATTTGTCCGGTAACCGGTAATGAGTATTTTTTCTTTTGAATATTCTTTGGATCCGTCTGCCAAATAGGCGATCACGCAAGTTGAGCCATTGCTGAATTTTATCGTGATAAATGTATTGTCCTGTTCCGGCATGCCACCGGTCTTTGTTGAACTGGCAAAGACTTCTACAGGATCCGCATTCAGCAGGAATTGTACAGTATCAATAAAATGACATACTTCTCCGATAATTCTTCCTCCCTGTTCCGGTGACTGATACCATTTATCCATCGGTATAAAGCCTGCGTTTACCTGGTAATAAACGGAATAGGCGATATTTTCCTTTAACTGTTTTTTTAAATGCAGGATAGAAGGGGAATATCGCCTGTTATATCCTACCATTAACAGCTGATTTCCTTCGACAGCCCGGGTGGCGACGGATTTCAGTTCGTCCATGGAGATGGCCAGCGGCTTCTCAACATACACATTTTTATTTTTGTCCAGAGATTCGGTGACCATCCTGGCATGCTGATTATGCCTTGTTGCAATAACCAGCGTGTTGATATGCGGGTCAGAAAGCATCTCCCGGTAATCCGTAGTAGCATATGAAAATCCGAACTTGGCTGCTTTGTCTTTTGCATTTATTCCTGTAGCCGTTGCGATACCAACCAGGTTTGCGTTTCCTTTTAGGAATGGGAGCAACATGGTACTCGCATAATTCCCGGCGCCAATGACACCGAAATTCGGCTTATCGGGCTGGCTGATAGTATTGTTTGGAATATTTATTCTTCTCGTTTTTGAATCTATTTCGGATCCATATTTCAGTACAACGCCCAGGTAATTTTCCTTGCCTTCCTTGATATCGTGAAAGGCTTTTTCTGCGTCATCAAAATCAAATTCATGGGTAATGAGTTTTGAAAAACTGATCTTACCATCTTTTATAAGTTGGAGGACGGACATCATATTTCTTTGTTCAGTCCACCGGACAAATCCAATCGGATAGTCCACCCCGTTTTCTTCATAAGAAGGGTCATACCTACCCGGGCCGTAAGATCTTGAAAATTTAAAATCCAGTTCTTTATGATAATAGAGGTCCCACGGGAGATCCATTTTTGTTATACCAATGTCTACGATTTTTGCCCTGTCTCTGGCTATTTTACCGGCGAGAATGATGGGGTCGTTACTGGTTGTGCCGGTGGTAATAATAACAGCATCACATCCAAATCCGTTTGTCAGGGAACTGATTTCTTCTTCAAAATTTGTTTTGGATGCCTGCTGGGTGAAATATGCTCCGTTGGTGCTGGCGAGATCACATTTACTTTGTGAAATATCAAAGCCAAAAGCCCGGCAACCATTTGCCTGTATAATCTGAATAAGAATCTGGCCAAGAAGTCCCAAACCGATGACTGCGATGTTTTCGCCGATTTGCGATTGAGTTTGTCTGAATCCCTGCATGGCTACCGAAGCAATCGTGGCAAAGGACGCCTCCCTGAAATCCACCCCGACGGGTACTATGGTGCATAGGTTTTTTGGTATGTAATTAACTTCGGCATGATTTGCGTATCCCGCTCCTCCGCATGCTACGATGTCTCCCATTTTGAGATTTTCAACTCCCTTTCCGACTTCAATAACTTCTCCGACGAGGCTGTATCCCAGGGGGGACAAAGAATCCAGTTTATTCATCACCTTTCGGTAAGTGGCCATGGGTCCTAACTGGGTCAGCGTATTCAATGCGTCTTTAACCTGTTCAGGTTTTTTCTTAGCCATTTGAAAATAGCTTAGATCCGCATTTTTTAATTTCATTATTTCTGTGCCCACACTCACCGCGGAGTACATGGTTCTCACCAATACGCCACCCGATTTACAGGCCGGCGACGGAAGCTCTTCTATGGTTAAGGAATTTCTTCTGATGTTCTGAACTAATTGCTTCATTTTGTTTTGTTAGGATCGGTTTATTGCAGTAATTCGATGAACGGGATAGCTGACTCAAGAATCGGATCTTAAAATTTTGGAAGGTCTTGGATTTTACACGTTTTTTGTAATTTTCTTATCCAGATATTCCCTGCACCATAGTTCCAGCGTCAATAACTGATAAATTTGATAAGCATAGTCCTGAATTCCGTTTCTGTCGTCCTCTACCATTTTTCTTACAAAATCAAAATTGAAAAAACCTCTTTTTTCAATATTCTCCCTGGATAATAAATCGTCGACCAACGGTTTCAGTGCACCGGAGATCCATGATCGGATCGGTGCTCCAAAAGATGCCTTCGCCCGGTAAATAATCTTTTTAGGAAGAAACCGTTCCGCGGCTTTTTTCAGAATATATTTGGATTCACCATTTTTAATTTTTAGCGAACCTGGTACCTGCATGGCTTTTGTAATGACGAGTTTATCGATGAAAGGCACGCGCACCTCTACTGAAGCGGCCATGGATGCCCGGTCGGTATAAGTCAGATTCAGTCCGAGCATAAACATGGTGAGATCCGTATTACAGATCCTGTTAACCAAATCATCCGAATATTTTGCATCGAATGTTTTTTTGTGTTCCTCATTCATCCTGGAAATGGCCGGCCAATAGGACGGGGTTAACATGGATTTCAATTCGGCACTGTCGTAATACGAATAACTCCTCATATATGCCTGTTCAATCGGCATGTTGGCAAAGCTGATAAATCGTTTAGCCCACCTGCCAAATTTGAATCCCCTGCCAAATAGCATAACAGGAAGCGCCTGAACTGCCTTTGTGGTTGTGGCTTTTATGAATTGGGGAAGTTTTCTGTATGTGAACGTCATTAAGGTTGCTTTCTGACGCCGGTATCCAAAAAATATTTCGTCTGCACCCATGCCCGACAGTAGCACTTTTACACCCATTTCCCGGGCTGCCTTACAAATTAAATAGGTATTGATGGCAGCTGGATCCCCGATGGGCTCATCCAGGGTTTTCACCATTTCAGGAAAGTCTTTGAGGATATTCGGGTTGATCTTTATCACATGATGATCCAAATTAAAGGAATCGGCAAGTATCCTGGCATATTTTTCATCATCGGGCATTTTTTCTATTTTCTGATCCTCGTCAGTGGTTCCGATTGTAAAAGTTGACAACCGCGTATTTCTTTTTTTTGCCAGGACAGAAATGAGAGAAGAATCCAATCCGCCGCTTAAAAAGCTACTAACGGGTACATCGGCGACCATGTGGCGGTAGACAGACATTTCAATGGTCCCGGCTATTTCATTGATGATTTCCTTTTCACCTGATAACAGCCTTGCCTGATCATCCAGTTCCCAGTATTTTACCAGCCTGATTCCGGATTCTGGGTGAACAGTAATATAATGGGCTGGTGGCAGTTTGTAGCAATCGGTAAACATGGTTTCATTGCCGGATACCCAACGATAGTTGATACTACTGACAAGGGACTGGGAATTGACAGATTTATTAAAGCCCGGAATATCAACCAATGTTTTGAGTTCAGAACTAAAAGCAAAGGCACCATTGATCTGGGTATAAAAAAGTGGTTTAATACCAAAATGGTCCCTTACCAGAAAGAGTTCTGAACTTTCTTTGTTGTAAATGGCAAACGTAAACATGCCGCTTAAAAAATCCAGGGATTTGCATCCATAATGCCGGAACATTTCAAGGATCACTTCCGTATCCGAAGAGCTGATAAAATTTACCTGTTTCTTTTCTTTTAGTTCCTGTTGAAGCTCCTTGTAATTATAGATTTCGCCGTTAAATATTATAACCAGATTATGCTTATGAAAAGGTTGGTTGCCTGCTTCGCTTAAATCAATGATGGAGAGCCGCTGATGGGCGAGCGCAATGTAGTCGTCATTCCAAACTTGTTGATTATCAGGTCCTCTGTGACGCTGAATGATATTGGCCCTATTAGCTAATTCAATATTGTTACCGAAGCCCGTAAAGCCTGCAATGCCGCACATATTTGTTATCAATTTTACAGGAATTCTTTACCAGGATAAGTTTCCTGATCTTCCTGTACGTTTCATCCGGTAAGGTTTACTAATTTTTATTCAGATCGCCGGTAAGATATAGTAAATGTACGAATAATGCAATGCCTCCTTACGGATTTAGTTCAACCCTCAAAACCATTCCAGGACTGAAACCCAGCTCATTAAGGGCTTGAATTTTCGGGGGTATTTTTAAATCTGCCTGAGACAGTCCAAGGCTCGTATTTTTCACATCGGAATAATGCAGAAAAGCGATACCCGGATCCGTAACTGCCACCCTTATTTCAATTCTTTCCGCATTTTGAAGAAATTCTCAAACTCCTTTTTTTCCACCCGGTATATAAAAAGGGCGAAAAATGCCAGCAAAAAACTGGCGACTGCAAAGTTGAAGACCGAACCGTAACGCAGGGCGATAATACCCTGGTGAATGAAATATAAAATCACGACGATTACTATATAGGCCAGTAATTTTTTCCAGGCATAGGGCACCGGATATGATTTTTGTCCCCAGATATAGGAAATGACCATCATGGTCCCATAACATAGGAAAGTGGCCCAGGCGCAGGCCATATAGCTGAAATAAGGGATAAAAATAAAATTTATTGCAATGGTGATGGCGGCCCCTATAAGCGTAATATAGGCGCCGGCCGTGGTCTTGCGCGTTAGCCTGTACCAGATAGAGAGATTGATATATATTCCCAGAAACATGTTTGCCAGCAGGAGGATCGGAACAACTTTTAGTCCGGCCCACATTTTTTCGTCCCGTATAAAATATTTCCAGACGTCGAGATATAGGGAAACGAGCAGGAACATTCCGCAAATCGTTATCACAAAAAATTTCATCACGCGGGCATATACTTTGGGTGCGTTTGCTTCGACCGACTGCTTGAAGAAAAATGGTTCAGCGCCCATACGAAAGGCCTGAACAAATAGCGTAATCAGGATTGAAAGTTTATAACAGGCACTATAAACGCCTACCTCAAAAGTCGCGGCATCACCTTTTAAAGGGGACCATCGCTGGAGCATCACCCGATCGAAGGTTTCATTGATCATACCCGCAAATCCCGCAATGGTAAGTGGCAGGGCATATATCATGACTTCCTTCCAGAGCGTTTTATTGATATGGAATTTTACAGTGCTCCATTCCCTGGATAAAGCCAAAAATTGAAAAAGCGAAGCGGCTGCAGTGGCGATCAAAACGTAGGCGACCCCAAACCGCGCATTGTAAACAAAATGCAGTATGCTGTTCGGATCTTTTTTTACGATCGCAGGACAAATGGTCAGGAAAAAGTATATGATAAATATAGTCAGGAGTATACCGCATATCCTAATAAATGCAAATTTTTTTGGTCTGTTTTCATGCCTAAGTTTGGCAAAAGGCAATGCGCTTAGCGCATCGAACCCGATAATAATGGCACAAAGAGTAATATATTCAGGATGACCGGGTAATCCGATGAATGCGGCAATACGTGATCTGAAAAACATGGTCAACCCGATAATCGCAATGGTAGAAATGAGCAGCGAACTGCTGAGGGTATTATATACATCCCGTTCATACTCCTTCCGCTGCATAAACCGGAAATATGCCGTTTCAAACGCGAAGACGATCAGGGTGAATAAAAAGGGGATCAGGGCAAAAACCAGGCTCATTTTGCCATATTCCACCGTACCGCTGAACTTTGCAGTCAGGTAGGGCGTTAGCAGGTAGTAAAGAAAGCGGGCGAAAATGGAGCTTGCTCCGTACCAGACCGTTTGGGATGCTAATTTTTTAATGCTTGACAAAAAGAAAATTTAGACACAAAAATAGCGTAGAGTACTGACTTTCAGCCAGAACGCCGATTCATTTTATATATTGCCATTTTATTCTTTACTTAAGGTATGAAGCATGCATTTTCGTCTTTTCTGATCATATTCCTGTTTTCATTTCTGGATTCCCCTGCTCAAACCACCCAGTCAACAGCGGGAATTGCCTTTACCATAACCCGCATGGCGGAGATCTACCATGTACAGCCGAGGCCGGTTGATAAGACTTTTTCTATCGATCTCTTCTTTCTGATGATCAGGGCCCTGGACGCGGATAAAATTTATTTCAGCGGGGAAGATATCCAGCAACTGAACGCCTATAAAAATGAGCTCGATGATCAGCTCCTGAACAAGAAAGAAGATTTTTTAAGGAAACTCATTATTTTATATACCAGGAAGATCAATCAGACGGATTCCATCCTGGATATATTATCCAAATCCAGGTTTGACCTCAACCTCAATGAAACGTATACGGTTTCTGAGGATAGCATTTTTGCACCCAATGATGCGTTACGGAAAATCAAGTTGTATAAACTGGTAAAGCGGAATGTGCTTGAAACCATCGTAGATGTCTGTGAAGAAGATTCAACCAAAAAAAGTATAAAAACCGACAGCCTGGAACCCGCGGCGCGTAAAAAAGTTTGTCACGCTTTTAAACGGGATATCCAAAGGACCCGTCTGACAAAAGGCGGACTGACGGGATTTGTCAACAATGCCTGGTGTGAATCAGTAGCTTCCTGTTATGATCCGCACACCGAATTTTTTTCACCGGGAAAAAAGGAAGAATTCCAGGGAGAGCTGGGCGACAAACAATTGCAATTTGGGTTTAGTCTCGGGGAAGGAAAGGAAGCAACGGAGATTACGCGGCTGAAACCGGGAAGTCCCGCATATAAAAGCGGGTTGATTCACGAAGGCGACCAGATACTTGCGTTGCAATGGGAAGGCGATGAAGAAGTGGATGTGTCGGACGGTTCCGCAGAAGAAGTGAATGCATTTATTTCCGGCGATCATGGGAAAAGTCTTACACTCACGCTGAAAAAATCCGACGGCACAACGCGAAAAGTTACCCTGCAGCGGGAGAAATCCGCCCTGGATGATGACAACAGTAAGGTTCGGAGTTTTATTCTGAAAGGCGACCATCGCGTCGGTTTTATTTCGTTGCCGGCTTTTTATACCGACTGGAACGGAGAGGAAGGAGGTAATAATGGCTGTGCAGATGACGTGGCCAAGGAAATTATCAAACTCAAAAAAGAAAATATTGAAGGTCTTATCCTGGATCTGCGCTATAATGGCGGTGGTTCCATGCTGGAAGCCATCGCACTGGCGGGGATTTTTATAGACGTGGGGCCGGTCGGCATGACCCGGGATAAGGAAGGGAAAATATACACCATGAAGGATGTGAACAGGGGATCGGTCTACGATGGTCCGTTGATCCTGCTCATCAACGGATTTACAGCATCCGCATCCGAAATGCTCGCGGGTACTTTACAGGACTATCACCGGGCACTGATCCTGGGATCCCCGAGTTTTGGAAAGGCAACGGCCCAGGTCGTATTGCCCCTTGATACGCTTTTTGATGAAAAGCATATGGACAGGATGAAAACGGCCAGCAATTTTATCAAAATTACTATTGACCGTCTCTTCCGGGTGAATGGTACAAGTGCCCAGCAGACGGGGGTTATTCCTGATATCTTCTTACCCGACTTTAGCGAAACGCAGTCTGAAAGGGAAAAATCACTTCCCTTTTCCCTGCAGAATGTGAGCATTGATCCGAATAAATATTATCATCCTTATCCGTCGATAGCAGTGGATCCGCTGAAATCTTTTTCAAAAGCTTTTACGGATACCAGCCGGTTCTTTATTTCGTTTAATAAATACCTGGACGTTCTGATCCGGGCACAGGCTGCCCGGGATGAGGTCCTGGTATTTAATAAAATGATGGAAGAAAGAAAACAAATCGCGGAAAACCTGGTGCAGGGCGAGAAATCTATCAATCATTCAAAACCTCCGTATGAAATAGAATGGAACCAATATGAGAAAGTCAGAATGCAGGCAGATGAGGATTTACGCAGGAGCAACAATACGCTGGCACAGGTTCTTAGCAGGGATACCGGAATTTTGCTGGGGTACGAAATTGCTTTCCGGATGTCGGGGAAATAATATTTAACGCCTAACGCCTTACGATAATTTTTAAATTCTATAATTATATGCGTCGCTGTTTTTACTTTTTACTCTTTGTTTTTTACTTTTCCCTGAGAGGTTATGCGCAGGCAATCGAAAACGCCGGAGACTATATGACGGCCATGACCAATGCGCAGGTTGAAATGGATCAAAAATATATGGCCTATGTAAGCGCTTCGGCACATAGCCGCCGTGCAAAAAAAATTGAAAAACTCAGGACACAAGCACTGGAGAGTATTGACAATGCGAAATTTAAAACCATAGATCTCCCGAAATACAAAGGAGATAATTCCCTGCGGCAGGCCAGCATAGATTATATCCAGTTCTGTTACCGGATATTCAATGAGGATTATTCCAAAATTGTAAATATGGAAGAGATCGCCGAACAATCGGTGGATCAGATGCAGGCCTTTCTTTTATTGGAAGAGAAAGCAAGCGAAAAACTCCAGGAAGCCTCTGCCAACCTGTCAAAGGCTGAAAAAGATTTTGCCGGAAAATATAATGTGAACCTGGTGGACACGAAAAATGAGCTCTCGGATAAAATGGGTACGGCAGGTAAAGTGAACAGGTACTGTGACAAACTCTATATCGTCTTCTTCAAATGCAATTGGGAAGACGGTCAGCTCTTTAATGCCCTCAATGCGCATAAACTAAATGATGCAGAACAGGCCAGGAATTCACTGATCGGATTTGCCAATGAGGGGTTGGAATCACTTAAAACAGACAGTCTGAGAAGTTTTCAGGGTACCCCGACACTTTCTGCCAGTTGCCGCGACGCATTGCAATTCTATAAGAATATGGCGCAAAATGATATTCCTAAATTGATGGATTTTTATTTGAAGGAAGAAAATTTTGACAAAATTAAAAAAAGCCTGGACGCCAAAGGAAGTAATAAAACCAAGGAAGATGTTGACCAGTTTAATAAGGCAGTGAAAGATATAAATGCGAGTGTAAATAGTTTTAACCAGCTGAACCAGGACCTCAATAAACGCCGGCAGGAAGTGGTGGAGAACTGGGAAAAAGGGGAGAAGGCGTTTCG
>Ga0209839_10000218_pt1 | contig 28934 bp, 24 predicted proteins | sample OrgsoiDNA2013050_FD_185800 | JGI IMG/M metagenome (GOLD analysis project Ga0209839, IMG submission 185800) | Permafrost soil microbial communities from the Arctic, to analyse light accelerated degradation of dissolved organic matter (DOM) -... | ecosystem: Environmental > Terrestrial > Soil >... | reverse complement strand
ATGACGGACAACCTCCAGCCCAATCCGATTACGAGTGCCCATGCCCGGCGACCGGCGGGCGATCCAAAAGCGGACAGGCAGCGCTACTATCTCCTCGGTCATGGTAGCCACCTTGTCGATATGGCCCGCTTCCTGGGTGGAAAGATCGCGAGCGTCCAGGCCCGGCTCGTCGAAAAGTTCGGTGCCTACTGCTGGTTCGTTGATGTGGAGTTCGCTGATGGGAGCGTCGGTCATCTCGATCTGACAATGGCGGTGCGTATGGACTGGCACGAAGGTTTTCAGATTTATGGCGAGTATGGCAGCGTAATCGGCAAGACGTTCAACCCCTGGTATCTGCGTTCAAGCGAAGTGGAGTGCTTCTCGACGCGTGATGAGCAATATCATCGCGTGCTCGGCGCGGACGCACATGTCTATAAATTAGAGATCGAGGGTTTTGCTGACACAATTCTACACGGCGCGCCTATGCGAGGGGCTGACGTTGAAGACGGCGTGGCGGCTATACGGGCGCTTGTCGCCATCTCGCGCTCGGTCGAGAGTGGAGAGTGGGTATCTTTAGCCGATATGTCGGGGAGCGTGTAATGCGACTGGGAATCTTCGCCAAAACGTTTGATCGTCCAACGGTTGAGCAGGTGTTCGATGCCGTACGGACGCATGGCCTGGATTGCGTGCAGTTCAACATGGCTTGCGCTGGCCTGCCGCCGCTGCCTGATGTCATCGAGCCATCTTTCAGTACACGTATTCACGCGGCTGCGACAAGGAGTGGCGTGGAGATTGCAGCGGTCTCTGGAACGTACAATATGATTCATCCCGACAGGGAGATGCGCCAGACGGGCCTGCGCCACCTGCGCGTGCTGGCCTCTGCCTGCAAGGGCATGGGAACATCCATAATCACCCTCTGCACAGGTTCACGCGCTGCTGACAATATGTGGCGCTGGCATCCCGAGAACGCGTCATCTCAAGCATGGTCTGATCTCTTATCCTCAATGGAATCCGCCCTGCGCATCGCCGAGGAGGAGCAAGTAACACTGGCCTTCGAACCGGAGCGAGCGAACGTCGTCGATTCAGCCGCGAAGGGACGCGCCCTGCTCGCTGCAATGCAATCTCCTCGCCTGAAGGTAATCATCGATCCCGCTAACCTGATCGTTTCCGCCAATAAGCGCGAGATGCGCCAGGTGCTTAACGAGGCGTTTGATCTGCTTGGAGAGCATATCGTCATTGCCCATGCCAAAGATCGAGGTGAAGATGATACCTTTCGAGCCGCCGGAGAAGGTATGCTCGATTATGACTACTACGTGCATCTCCTGCGCTCAATTGCGTTCGAGGGTCCCCTGATACTACACGGCCTGAGCGAAGCGCAGGTGGATGGCGCGCTGCGGTTTGTGCGGAGCAAGCTGTAATAGTCAGCCTGGTTTGATAAGTGATGGTATAGGACAACAGCTACCTCATGCGGTTCTGATTTAATCACCCTGCGTTCCATACCTGTACCGTCCTGTCAGCACTCCCCGAAGCGATACGCGTGCCATCGGGCGACCAGGCCACAGCAGTCACTTCATTCGTATGTCCACGATAGATGAAGCGATGATCACCATTATCTGCGTCCCAGGTCTGCACCGTCTTGTCATAACTCCCCGAAGCGATACGCGTGCCATCGGGCGACCAGGTCACAGCAGTGATAAATCCAAGTGCGGTATTATAATGTCCAGGATATGTGTAGATGCGTCTTCCACTGAATGCGTCCCATACTTGCACTGTTTTATCATAACTCCCTGAAGCGATGCGCGTGCCATCGGGCGACCATGCTACCGCCACTACCAAATACGTATGCCCGAGATAGACAAAGCTATGACCACCATTGGTCGCATCCCACACTTGTACAGTTGTATCTTGACTTGCCGAGGCGATGTGCTTGCCATCGGGCGACCAGGCGACCGCCGTCGTTATATAATAATTATGGCCCCGGTAATTCACCAATTTCTGGCCTGTAGCTGCATCCCATACCTGCACCGTCCAATCAGCGCTCGCTGAAGCGATACGCGTGCCGTCGGGCGACCATGCTATCGCCGTTACCACGTCCGTATGCCCGTGATAGACGAAGCTATGACCACCATTGGTCGCATCCCACACTTGCACTGTTCCATCCTGACCCGCCGAGGCGATGCGCTTGCCATCGGGCGACCAGGCGACAGCAAGTACTTTATCTGTATGCCTGCGGTAGACGAAGCGATGATCACCATTGTCCGCATCCCACACTTGCACCGTCTTATCATAACTCCCCGAAACGATACGCCTGCCATCGGGCGACCAGGCCACTGACTGCACACTATCTGTGTGCCTCTTATAGGTGTAGAGGAGCATTCCCAAAGCAGGGCCAGAAGAACCTTGTGATCTTCGTTTTCTATTAAGGAGCAGTGACCAGGCGAGACCATTTCCTACAATCAGCACCGTAGTAAGTCCCACCAGGACGGCACGCCGCGAGATGTGGCGTGTGGTGGAAGTTCGCCGGTATGGATCGACTGGCGCAGGTGTGAACCTATTATGGTCTCCCGCTTCGACTTCCTCACGACCTGCCCTTCGTCTATATGCCCATCTGTGTTCATACCACACGTCCCTCGTTGCCCAGAGGCAGCCGAAGAAGAGTAGCGAGGCGAGCAACAGGCACACTCCACGAACCCAGATAGGGAGATTGAGTTCAACCAATGCTCTTAATGGGACTGTCAGGGCCTGGAAGGAGAGCCGAGCCGTCAATTGTGTCAGCTCGGCATGGGTCAGTTGAACAAGATTCCAGATAACGCTCACCAGATAGCCAGTGAAGACGCTCCAGCAGGCGAGCAGTGTCAGGCGTAAGGCGCGCAGTGCACCTCTGCGAGGGTAATGTTGAAGGTCGCGATGTTGATGCACAGCCTGCCGGAGACCTCGTTCTTCGTTCAGAGGCGGCAGGTTATTACTCCATTCCCCTCGTTTTCCTGCTTGTTCAAGCGGAGTAGGTGCTTCAGCATGCTCATGATTCTCCTCTAAGACGCTTGCGGGAACGCCTGCAGTGGTTTCTGCAAAGCGATCAGGATACGTTTCCTGCAGAAAGTGGACAACCCGGCGTACCGATGCATCCTCGTCTTGCAGGGCTAGCATGAGAACTGCTCGTGGAACCTGCTCTTTTCGTGCTCCCAATGCAAGTACCGCCATTTCACGCACCTGCCACGCACTGTCCTGGAGGGTTGCCAGCAAGAGTTCTACCGGGACTCGTTCTCCCATCGTTCCTAATGCCCGTACTGCTACCGCACGTACGGTTTCATCTTCATCGTGTAACATCATCATCAATGCTTCTACTGGTGCCCATTCCCCCAACCTGCTCAGCGCCTGTACTGCTGCTGCACGAACGAACCAGACAGTGTCTCGCAGTACATCGATCAGAGGACTTACTGCTTCTGGATTTCCAGATGTTCCCAGTGCGTGTGCCGCTGCTGCACGTACTGCCTCATGATCATCATGCAAAGCCTGGATGAGGCGTTCTATTGGGGCACGCTCCCTCCATTCCTCCAGTGTCTGGACTACTGCTGCGCGTACTTGCCACTCAGTACTCGCGAGTGCAGCAAGCAACTGCCCCTCGTCCATCTCAGGCAATTGAGAAGGACGCCCTAGCCGCAAACGCCTGAGAATAGCAGCAGGAGTGGGAGCAGCCAATATGTTTTCTTCATGGTGCCCTATCTCCCGAGAAGTATATTCTGATGGAAAATGATGATTGTCCTGGGATTCCATCACGTTATCGTACCTCGTCCCTCTGTAATTCCTGACGCTGGCGCAATAGTTCTATCCCACGATGCACATAGGATTTGATCGTTCCGATGGATTTATTGAGAACGTTTGCCGTCTCTTGATAGCTGAGGTCCCCGAAAAAGCATAGACTGATCGCATCGCGGTAACATGGAGCCAGTGTGGCTACCAGGATCTCCAGTTCGCGCCGACGTTCAGCACTTTCGGCTACAAGCTCTGGTTGGCTTCGCCAGTCCTCGTCTTGCTCATGCAGGTCCTCATCCTCAACCAAATCGAGAGAGATTGTTTGCTGCCTGGAGCGACTGATATAGTTGCGTGAGACGTTCAGGGTCACTTTGTACAGCCACGGGCGCAGGTTCATTGTAAGAATGAGTGAGGCCGGATAGTTGTCCAGGGTAATGAATGCACGCTCAAATGCGCCCTGCACGATGTCCTCCGCGTCTGCTGGATTGCCGATCCAGCGCAGCGCAAAGGCATAGAGCTGAGATGCATATCTCAGCACGAGCAGGTCGAAATAGCCTCTCAGATCGGTTGCCAGCAAATCTGGCAATTCGTCCTCGCGTGGCTTCATGATGACCCCTATCTCGGCATTCTCTTGTTTATCCCTCATTCACTAAAGCACAAGAATCACATAAAAGGTTGTATGACTATTGAATTGCTGAGAGTATACAACCTTTTGTCTCATCCTTGTGCTTTATTTCCGACAGGACTGATAGAAATGCTATGTCCGCCCGGTAAGAAGAGCAGAAAGGTATAAACAGAATCATGAAAAAATCTTCCTTCTTCTTTGTCTCGATGCTGAGCTTCCTCTTATTCCTGAACCTCACCTTCGCGGCGAGAGGAGAGAGCACTACTGCATCCCCTGCTGATGCTCATCCCTTCTTGACGAGCCATCCTATCAACCAGGTGTATGCCCTAGCTTGGTCGCCCACTGGCAACGAACTGGTCACTGGCGGTAAGAACGGCCTCATCCAGGTCTGGAACACCAGGAGCAAAACTCTCCTCACCGCAGAGCGGGGATCTGGGGAGGTGTATGCGCTGGCCTGGTCCCCCAATGGCACGCGTCTGGCTTCCGGTGGGCAGGATCGCACTGTGCATCTCTGGAATGCCACGACGGGCAAGCAGGTGACGACCTATCGGAGTGTCTTCAGCACAGGAGAAGTGCAGGCAGTTGCCTGGTCACCGGATGGCAGGTATCTCGCCTCTGGAAGTAATGACGGCATCGTACAGATCTGGGATACCAGTATGCACAAATTGCTGTTGGCTGGCAGCAATTTCAGTGGCGAAGATGAAGTGACGTCTCTGGCCTGGTCTCCTGAAGGGCATCGGCTGGCTGCGGCCAGCACGGATTGGACTGTCCACATCTGGGACATTCAAGGCTCACCCCCACTCGCCTATCGCGGCCATCGCGATGAAGCCTGGTCCGTGGGCTGGTCGCCCAATGGCAGATATCTGGCCTCTGGTTCCTGGGATGGCACAGTACAGGTTTGGGATGCCACGACGAGGCGAACAGTGTTGACCTATCGTGGACATACAGAGGGTATCTGGTCTGTCTCCTGGTCTCCCGATAGTCGCTACCTTGTCTCGGCAAGCAAGGATCAGACTGTACAGGTCTGGGAAGCGATGACGGGGAGGCGGCTCTTATCCTATCATGGGCATACCGCCGAGGTGTGGAACGTGTCCTGGTCGCCTGATGGCAAGGACATCGCATCGGTCGGCGACGGGGGCACGGTACACCTGTGGAATGCCAGCACAGGAGAGGAGATCTGGCGACTTCGTCTGGCCTGATTTCAACGATCGCGTCTAGACACTCGCCTAAGCGGAATATATCAATAAGCAACCAGAAAGTGGAGAGGATCTGTGTTGGCTTCGCTTTCAAAGGCCATAGAACCGTTCAAGCTTGCGTTGCGTTTCTCCTAACATGCGTTCGTACGAGCAGTACCGCGCACGGCGCGTGGTCAAGGACGAAGCGCGCCACGTGTCCGACCGACTTTGGGCCGAGCACCGGACCTCCGCTTTGAGGCGAACGCGGGCAGATCACGATCAGGTCCGCGTTCCACTCAGCCGCGAAGTTTACGATCTCGCGCTCAGGACGCCCTTCTCTTCGTAGAGTATCAGCGCCTGGGAAGTAGCGTAGCCCCTCCTCAAGAATATCCTGAGCGCTGCTCTCATCGGCCTCGCGCATCTGTTCGCGTCGCATGGGACCGGGTTTGTGGGGGCGCAGAAAACGTTCGCGCTGTAGCCCTATATCGCCATGCGGCCCGCTATCGGTCACATAGAGCAGCGTTGTAGTGAGTCGCTCCGAAGGGAAAAAAGAGGTGACGGCATTGCTTATCCGTTCGATATTGCTTCCATCCAGGCAACAGAGTAGACGCATAACAATCCTCCTTGATCTAGTGCGTATTATGGCAAAAGTAGCCAGATAGTCAGCGCGCCCGCCAGCAGCATGAGCGGCGTCACAATCACGCCGACCTTGAAGTAATCCAGCCCCGATACGTCGATATTGCGGCGGCGCAGGATCAGCAACCAGAGCACCGTCGCCAGCGAACCCACCGTTGTCAGATTTGGTCCCAGGTCGCAGCCGAAAATCGTCGCCGCCACAAAGCCCAGGTGTACCGAGGGCGACACATGCTGCACACCGCCCAGGGCCGAATTGAGCACAACCGCCATTGGCACATTATTGATAAGATTGGTGCCCGCCGCCGCGCCCAGCGTGCCCACCAGCACCGATCCCAGGCGCGTATTGCCCGAGAGATGCAGCAGCAACTGTCCGAACTGGGTGGTCAGGCCAGTATCCTCCAATGCGCGCACAACGACGAACATGCCCGCGATAAAGCCGAAGATCGACCAGGAAATCTGCTTCCCCATAGCCAGTATCGTCACCTGCTTCCAGCACAGCGCTCCGATAAGTAGCAGCAGAGCACCACTCAAGGCGACGAGCGAGAGCGGAATCATCAGCGCCGAAGCAACCACATAGGCGACCGCGACCAGGGCCAGGATGGTACAGGTATAGCGAAAGTAGCCCTGGCTCTTAATCACCGTATCCAGGTTCGGCAAACGTTTGATATCGAAGCGCCCGCGCAGTTGTCCGCGATAGAGCAAGGAAAAGACGCCGACATTGATAGCAATCACAACCAGGCACGGTACAGTAAGCAAGCGCGCAAAGGTAAAGAGATCCATCGGGAAGCGCGAGATCACAATAATGTTGATAGGATTGCTCACGGGAAGCAGGAACGAGGCCGTATCGGCGATGAATGTACAGGCAAAGAGAAATGGCAAGACCGGCAGGCGCAGACGGGTGACAAGCGTATAGACGATCGGCGTAAGTATCAGAGCCGTCGCGTCATTGGAGAGAAACATCGAGATCAGGCTACCCAGCAGGAAGATATTGAGAAAGAGGCGACGCGAGCTATTGCCAGCCAGCCTCGCCGCCTGCATTGCCAACCAATCAAAGAAGCCCGCCACCTCCGCCAGTGCCGAGATGCTCATCAGGCCCAGGAAAAAGAAGAACGTATTCCCATCTCCCAGGAGCGTCGTAGCTGCGCTGGCTGGATTGATCAGGCCCAGGATGAGCAGGAGTCCGGCCCCACCCAGCGCGCACATGGCCTCGTTCAATTTGAATGGACGCGTCATAATACCGAGCAGCGTCAAAATCGTGATTGCTACGATCAAGATGGTCCTGGTGAGCGCGGGCAGGTGAATAAATAAGAACATAGCGGAACCCTTGTTACAGCTGGTTTGTTAAAGCTATTATTAGCACGGAGAAGGGCAAAGGAAAGAGACAATTGGTAACAAGTTTCATGTCCTCGTCGCTGCGCTGAGCCGTTGCGCAAAGGTACGCACTTGATGATTGATTATCCAACCGCCCCACGTTTCAGGACAATCGTTTCTGCTGCTCCTTGCTGCAAGATGAGTGCCGTCACATTCCCTTGTCCGTCCCTCACAAAGGTAATCGTATCATCCATATTTGCCAGTACGTAGAGCGCGTCACTTTGCCTCACCAGTTTCAAGGGTGGTTGGCCTGGCATCTGGAAAAAGAGATGATCGCCGCCTCTACTGATCGTGAGAGACAGTCCTGGTCGGAGTTCATATTCTCCGACATAGATATCGGAGATAGCAGCATCTTCCATAGCGAGGCTCTCGTGGTTCTCGCGAGGAGGCAGCTCCGGCCAGGCATACACCTGAGCAATGGTGCGCAGTAATTCCTGTTGCAGCGACCACCCATTATCAGAGTTGGTCATGAGAATGCATCCCTGTCCTCTTTGTAGCAAGGAGACCCAGGAACTCGTAAAACCAGCATTGTCACCTGGATGCCCAAAGCGCGTGCCGGGTCCCGTACCTTGCACAAAGACGCCCAGTCCCATATTCCCACGATCATCGCCGTGGCTCTGTGGAGTGAGTAGTTCTTTTACCATCGGTGTCGAAAGAAGTTGATGTGGCTTCCCTTCCCTCGCGCATTGCAGGTCCAGTGCGAAACGAGCCATATCGGAAGGCGTTGTCCAGAGTCCTGCTGCCGCCGCCTCTGGGTAGACATACCAGTTCCCCGCAACGGGTTTGCCCCCCTTACGATGTCCTGCTGCCGCCAACTTTGCTCGGTGAGCAGGCGGCGGTTGTTCATACGTGCTGGAATCCATTCCGAGCGGACCCAGCACTAATGCGTGCATGATTTCGGAGAAAGGTTGCTTCATCACATCTATCAGTAGTTGCTGGAGGATGCAGTATCCCCCGCCAGCATAGCGAAATCGTATTCCTGGAATGCTAGTGACGCGGATCTCAGGGGTATTGGAAGGTTGCTCACCATTTAAGACCGCAAGCAAGGTTGGGATATCCTGGTTGCGGTGATAGCCTGCAAACCAGGGAACACTTATTCCAGCGGTGTGGCTCAGCACTTGTCGGATGGTGATTTTTGGTTTCCACGAAGCGTTGGCGGGCACTTTCCAGGACTTCAGGAAGAGATTGATATCTGTGTCCAGGTCGAGGCGACCCTCTTCTACTAAACGGAGGATAGCAATAGCTGTCACCGCTTTACTGATCGAGCAAGCCTGAAAGAGCGTTTCTGGAGTGGCACGTTCTGGCTCGCCCTTTTTACAAACTCCATAGCCGTCGGCCCACTCAATATGATAATCGTTGATGACCGCAATACTCACGCCAGGAATGACATAATCCGCCATGCGTTGGTGGAGCGACCGAGGGCGACCATTCTTCGTCAGCATCACGGTCGTTTCAATGTGCTCTTTCCTCTCTTGAGCGGTGTGAGGGGTTGGAGAAGAGGTCATCTTGCCACCTTTCATAGACAATCGTCCCATTTAGGTGCTCGCTACATGGGATTTTTCTGAGTGTATCACCGTCTTCCTCTGCTGTCTAGATGCGCGGGCCTTTGTGATTATCGTGAAACTCTGATGATATCAAGAAGGTCCAGGGAGCTAACCTTTAATGCCGTAAAAGGTATAGAACACGTCGATGGGAGCTTGAGTAGTCATAAGCAGGTAGGGGAAGCACTGAATGTACTGTTCTGCATCTTGAAGCTGGCTGACCTGTTGCAAAAATTGCGCGGCCAGCACGTCATTAAGCCGTTCGTCATGCCGTAAGAATTGTCCCCAGAGTCCGCGACCGATCAATCCCTGTTGCCCTGGTCGCGCTGATTGCCCATAGACGGGAGGGAACAGGCGTGTATAGGCAGTGCGATTATAGAGCCAGGAAGATCCCTGTACACTCACAGCTTGTGGATGAAAACGCTTGATATGCATGAATAGAGACCAGAGATCGGCGCGACGTGCCTCTAGCCGTTGCTGGCTTAATGGCCCATATCCCGAGTAATCGAGATTAGCAAAGTGTAAGTGAACGGTCTGTGTCTCTTCAGTGTAGTCATAGGAGAAGCAGCCCCAGGTAGGGAGGGGATACTCTGGAATCGCCTGAATGTGGGTCTGGTAGAAGTTATAGGTCCAATCGCTGACCCGCTGTGCCTGATAAAGTAGCGGCAGCCCTTGTAGATACTCCTGCCAGACGGGGTGAGCAGGATTCAGGTCCCAATCCAGGCCGAAGATGCGGTAGAGCGCGGTATGTACCCTCACCGAGTCCTGGTAGGGCTGCCTCGCTAGCTGCGCCATTTTTTGCGCGAAGGTAAGTTGAAGAGTAAGAAATGCTTGCGGATAACGCATAGAATAGTCCTTTAGCACGGAGAAGGGCAAAGGAAAGAGGCAAGCGGTGACTTAGCTGCATGTCCGTTTTTTACTGAGTCAGGAGCAAAGGATGCAGACTCCTTCGCTCCTGAGGATGCCTGGGAGAGTTCGTTCTCCCTTCCAACTACATACCTAACACTTTGAAGGCCAGATGGCGACCTTTTTTCTGCCCCAAAGCCAGGGCAAACCAGAGAGCAGCAACAGAATCAAGTAACCCCATTCGCTCACTTCCCCCGAGGTATATTGGACGCAAGCCGACATCTGAGATCATTTGCTCGACGGTAGTCTGCGTATCCCCATCAGGTCCACAATAGAAAAGGTCGGCCTGGATACCATCAAAGGTGGGTTCAGCGAAGTTTTCCCACCCCAACGAATTAAAGGCCCGATAGACTTGTGCCTGCGGGGTATACTGCTGGAAAGGGGCCAGGTTATGCAGCGCGTCTTCGCCCATGCGATTTGCCGCGTCGATAATAATGTGACCATTCAGCTCGGCGGCATATTGCTGAACGGTTGCCTCGACGACTCCTCCTGGAAGCGCGATCACTACCACATCGAGTTTTCCTTGCAGTACATCTCCAGGCGTGCCAATTGCTGCCTGATCACCGAGTTCAGCATGTAGAGCCTGGGCATGCTTTCCAGTGGGATTCTGAACGCCGAAACGCACCTCGTGTCCCGCACCTATCCACTTTTTGCCTAGCGTGCCGCCAATATTGCCTGCACCGAGTACAGCAATGGTTAATGGTTTTCCTGCCATTATGTCTCCTCTCAAACAATGACTGAGTGAGACGAAAAGAGGCTTACTTCTGGCCTCTCCATTGCGCTCACTTCTTCCTAGAAAACGTTTGGACTCAAAGTTTTATTCCAAATTTTTATGTGATACTATACACTATGAAAAATACGTTTGTCTAGCGGTGCCCATCATCCAGGAGGACCATGCAGGAGCCAGAATTATCCCAACAAGCAATGCATCCCGATGTAGCGCAGAACATCCACGTTCATAGCAGTGAGGAGCACTTTGCTCAGCATCCCTCAACGTGTGACTTCAAGGATCATGTCGATTGGGTGATCGAGGGATGGGAAAAGGAGCGACCCGATCTTGATGTCGCGCCGATTGCCGTAATCAATCGGCTTGACCGGCTCCAGAGCTATCTACGTAGCGAGGTTGCCGCGGTCTTCGAGCGCTTTGGCTTGACCGGGCCATCGTTCGCGGTGATCGCTACCTTGCGTCGTGCAGGCAAACCGTATCAACTTTCGCAGCGCGCACTGATGGAAGCGTTGCAACTAACGGGGGGGACGGTCAGTGTGCGCATTGATCGGCTCGAACGTGATAGCATCGTTGAACGTGTACCCGACCCACACGATCAACGTGGTGTCCTGGTGCGCTTGACAGAGATGGGCGAGCGGCTCTTCGATCAGGTTGCGCCTCTGCACCTTGCCAATGAAGACCGCCTGCTCTCGGCATTAAATACGCAACAGCGTGAACAACTGGCCGCGCTGCTACGTATCCTGCTGCTCAGCTTTGATCCTGTTGCCCCGGAGGACCCACACCATCCCATACGCTGGCTTGGTGCATTGCTGGCACTCGCCCACAGCGCCAGGAAGATTCGCCGTTCCTCTGGTCTGCCAGACATTGTTGGTCTGCTGGTGCAGAGCGTGGTTGTGCCTGGCCCTGCCGCTTCGGCAGGCTTACAGGAAGGTGATCTGATCGTCGCTGCGAATGGGATAGAGATCAGATCTATCGAGACTTTATGCGAGCAATTTTGGGCTGCTCGTGGAGAGGCACTTACACTAGATGTGCTCCGTGGTTCAGAGCGTAGAAGTGTCTCGCTGCTGCACGAGTGATTAACATAAACTGGTGATTCCCTCGCACGTCGATTCCAGTACTCGACGAGAATACACTACTATGGTATCATCGTCATGACTGCGAAACATGGTAGAAAGGGCCAGAGCAATCCGTGTATCTTAAACGCCTGGAGATGTTGGGCTTCAAGAGCTTTGCCGCGCGCACCCTACTCGAATTTAGCCCTGGTATAACGGCGGTGGTGGGACCGAATGGGGCGGGAAAATCAAATGTTGCCGATGCGATGCGCTGGGTGCTGGGCGAGCAGAGCATGCGCCAGTTGCGAGGCAAGCGTAGCGACGATATCATCTTCGCGGGCGCGCATGGCAAGGCGGCGCTGGGCATGGCCGAAGTCTCGCTCACGCTGGACAACAGTACAGGCTGGGTCCCCTCCGAGTATAGCGAGATCACGGTGACGCGACGTAGCTACCGTTCAGGTGAAAACGAATACCTCATCAACAAGCAGAGGGTGCGTCTCAAAGATGTCCTTCTCCTCCTGGCCCAGGCGCGCATCGGGCACGATTCCTATACCGTGGTTGGGCAGGGTCTGATTGACGCCGCGCTGAGTCTGCGCGCCGAAGAGCGGCGTGGCCTGTTCGAAGACGCGGCGGGCATCCGACCGTTCCAGGTGCAGCGAACCGATGCCGAGAATCGCCTCAAACAGACCGAGCAGAATCTCGAACGCCTGCGCGACATCGTGAGCGAGATCGAGCCGCGCCTGGCTCCTCTGGCGGAGCAGGCCCGTCGCGCCGTTGAGTATGGACAGTTGAGCGATGAACTGCAAGAGGCTCTGCTCTCCTGGTACGGCCTGCAATGGCGACGCCTGCATAGCACAAGTGAGCGTGCGGAACGGAGCGAGCAGGAGCAGGCGCGCAAGTTGCAGCAGCTCGAACAGGCCATTCAGGGTCAGGATGAGCAGGTGAATACGCTGCGCGCAACTCGTCAGAATACGCAGGCAAGGATCGGCGAGGCGCGCAGAACGTGGAGCGAGGCGGGCGACGCTGTGCAGCGGATTGAGCGCGATCTGGCCGTTAGCGAGGAGCGCGTGGTGGGTCTGGAACGGCAGCGCGCCGATATCCAGCAGGAGGAACGCCGCCTGCGTGAACGCCTGATCGCCGCCCAGAAGCAGTGCATCGACCTGGAGGAGCAATGCGATCTGGCGGATGAGGCGATCGACACTGATTCGGCGCGCCTGGCAACCCAGGAGGCGCAGGTCGCGAAGGCACAGAAAGAATACGAGATGGACGAGCGCCGCCTGCGGGGCGCGCAGGGCGACCTGATCCAGGTTCAGGCTCGTTTAGGCTCCAGCCAGACTGAGCTTGGTCGCCTGCAAAAGCAGCTTGGGGAGCGCAACCGAACGCTGGCGGCGCGGCGCGATACCATCGCCCATGCTCAGCAGTCGCTGCGCACGGTGGAGACGCGGTTGGTAGAGGAACGCGCGCGCCTGAATACCTTGCGTAACGAGGAGCAACAGGTAGCGCAGCAGCGGCAGACCATCACGCGCGCCATCGCCGATTCGCAGCAGGAGATGGAGCGCCTCAAAGCCACCCTCGCCGAGTCCGAACGGCAGCGGCGCACGGTCTCTGATCGTCTGAACATGCTTAAAAACTGGCGTCAGAGCCTGAGTGGCTATAGCGATGGCGTGCGTGCCCTGGTGCGCGCGGGAAATAAGCTCTTCGGCCTGATTGGTCCCGTACCACAACTGGGCGTCGTGCCCGCCGGAATGGAGATGGCACTGGAGGCCGCGCTTGGCCCTTACGTCCAGGCCGTAGTGGTGCAGAGCCTCGACGATGCCCAGCAATCTCTCGATTATCTTCAGAATACAAAGGCTGGTCGGGCGATGGTCGTCTGGCTAGCGCGCAACGGAGACGACGATGGTGCAGTGAGCAGCATTCAGGCGCAGGCCGAAGAGGCTTTCATCCAGCGTTTTATCGCGGAGAGGCCGGAGTTGCAGGAGAGTATCTGTGGATTCGCCTGGAAAGTTATCCAATGCGAAGACCATTACCGGGCGCTCTTTCGCCGGATTCTGCGTGGCATTCTCATCGTGCGCGATCTGGCGGCGGCGCGTGCACTGCTTTCCTGGGCGCTGCAACTGAGTCTCGCTGCGGAGAGCGATCTGCCGTTCCAGGCGGTCGTAACGCTAAAGGGTGAGGTGCTGCATATTGATGGCTGGCTCACCGGTGGTAGCGGCAAAGAAGGGGCGCAACAGGGGCTACTGGCCCATGAACGCGAACTGCGCGAGTTGCCCCAACAGGTTGAAGAGCATAAGGCGCTGATCGACCGCTTGAACGCCATGCTCAGCGAGGTACAGCGCGCCCAGGAGGGTCGGCGCTCCGAACAGAACGCCCTCGACAAAGAGCTGCAAAAGATGACGGGCTGCATCAACGAACTCAACAAGACCGTCGCTAACTCGCAGCGCGAGCTTGAGCGCCTGCAGACTGAGATTCAACTGGCGGCCTCGGTCGAACAGCAGCTCGCCTCGGAGGTCGCCGGCCTGGAGCAGGAGGTGAGCGCGGGACAGGAGCGCGTGCGCGCCCACGAGAAATCTCAGCGCGAGATGACCGGCCTCGTCGAGGAACTGCAGCAGGAGATGGAGGAGCGCGCCATCGCCTATCGCCGCCAGCAGGACGAACTGGGCCGGGCGCGTACCGCCCTTGCCGTAAAGCGCCAGGAGGCGAAAGCCCTGCACCAGCAGTTGACTTTGCAGCATTCTCAAGCACAGGATCTCAAGTTCCAGGTCGAACAGCAGGTAGCGCGCAACAAAGATGTCGAGCAGCGCCGTTTGAGCTTGCAGGAAGCTATCACCGGTCATCGCGCCGCGCTTGAACAAGCCCGCGCAAGGGCGCAGACGTTAGAAGATGAACTGCACCTCATCGAGGGAAAGCTCGGCGAGGTCGACCAGCAGATAGCGGGCGTGGAGCAGCAGCGCGCAAAGATACAGCATACGCTCACCGAACAGGAAACGCTCTATCGTCGCTCGTTATTGGAGAGTCAGCGCGCCCGCGACGCTATTGAAAGCCTGCTAGAGCAGATGCGCGAAGAGATCGGCGTCCAGGACCCTGAAGAACTTCCAGACTTCACCGCGAACGAGGAAGCCGCTCAGGCCAGTGCGCAGAACGGCCACAGCATGCCGACCACCGACCCAGGTACGCTCACAGAGGAAGAGGAGGCAAATCTGCGCAAGCTGCGTCGCCGCATCGACAGTCTGCGCAGTCGCCTGAAGGCTATGGGCGGCTGCGACATCAACGCGCCGCAGCAATACGAAGAGACGCGCACGCGCTACGAATTCCTGACCACCCAAATCTCCGACATGGAGCAGGCCGCGCAGCACCTGCGCGCGATCATCAGTCAGCTCGATGTCACTATGGCGCGCCAATTTGAAATCACCTTTCAGGCCATCAACGCCCGTTTCCGCGAGCACTTCACCACTCTTTTCAATGGAGGAAGTGCGCGCCTGGAACTGACCACGGCGAAGGGCGAAGACGACTCACAGGCGTCTACGACGCCCTCTGGCATGCCGGGCGGCATCGATGTCATCGTGCAGCCGCCCGGCAAGAAAGTGCAGGATCTCTCACTGCTTTCCGGCGGCGAGCGTGCCCTCGTCTCGGCGGCCCTGCTCTTCTCCCTGCTGGAAGTCAATCCGCCGCCCTTCTGCCTGCTCGACGAAGTGGACGCCGCCCTCGACGAAGCGAACGTCGCGCGCTTCTGCGACATCTTGAAACGCCTCGCGCAGCGCACTCAGTTCATCGTCATCACGCACAACCGCGTCACCATGACCGCAGCCCAGGTCATCTATGGCGTCTCAATGCGTGACAGCGCCTCGCGCCTGCTCTCGCTCAGGCTGGAAGAGGTCGCTGTGGCGGGGGATCGCTAAAAAATAGTAATCTGATAAAAATTCCCGTCCAAAAAGTGTTGACAAACGTGTGGAGGCGTGATACTATACGCCCCGTAAGAAGAAACCGCCTGTATGTGCAGGTGAGCTGGTGACTATAGCGAAGAAGGTACACCCGTTCCCATCCCGAACACGGAAGTTAAGCTCTTCAGCTCCGATGATACTTTGGGGGCAGCCCCACGGGAAAATAGGACGTCGCCATCTCACCCGCCCACATGGGCGGTTTTCTTTTATACTTTTCCGTGGAGGAGTACGACTATGCTGGTACGCAGGCTTAGCGAAGACGATCTGGAACCTCTGTGGCAAATGCGGCTACAAGCGCTCACCAACAACCCCGAAGCGTTCGGCTCAACATACGAGGAGGTGGTTGCCCGTGGCAGCGGCTGGCTACTCGAACGTCTGCAACAGAACTGGCAAGAGACGTTTTACCTGGGTGCCTTCGATGACAGCTTGATAGGCATAGTCGGATTCTTTCGTGAGTCGGCCACCAAGGAGCAACATAAAGGTACCGTCGTCAGTATGTATGTTCTCCCCGAACGTCGCGGGCAGGGGGTCGGGCGACTATTGATGCAGGAAATCATCACTCAGGTGAAGCAGCTCGAAGGATTGGAGCAGCTGCACCTGTCCGTCGTCACCACCAATCCAGCCACCCACAGCCTCTATCGCTCCCTGGGCTTCGAGACATATGGAACCGCTCCACGTACGCTGAAAATAGGGGATCGGTATTGGGATGAGGAGCTTATGATCCTGTATTTATAGTGGGGATAAGATGTAAATTTGGGAATGAAATGGGAGTACTGCTCGTCTAGACCTGGGCACTCAGCTATGATAAGTTAGAATTTCAACCCGTGCAAATAGATCGTGATAATCCGCGTACGCACGCTCTCCCTGTCGAAAAAGCCAGAAATCATGCTTCATTGGCATTTTAAAACAAGCTTTTTGCTACTCAACGCCGAATCACATGGCGCGAGGGGAAAGGTCGTGGAAACAACGAATAAGCCTGCCAGAACAAAGCCTACCTCTCATTCGAGTGGGATTTCGACGTTGCGCCTGGTCGGTGAGAAAACGGGCGCTCGTCGTGAACATCTTCCCTCTGGTGCTTAAGCGGGCGGAAGGGTGCTTGCGCAGGTTTTTGTACCACTCGGCCTCTGATCCTTTCGACTTCGATCAGAGGCCGAGTGGTATCATCCAGAGCGAACCAAATGGGAAGCGAAATGGGTCGATTGGTCACTCCTCGGGCGGGAAGTCCGTGGAAGAGGCGAGATCACGCTGCGCTTCGAAGCCTTCGATCCGCTTGCGTAGGGTCGCAAGCGTGCTTTCCAGTGCCTGCGACCCCAGGACCATGCGCAGCGGCGCAGGCTCCACGTCCACGCTCTCGATAATGCGCGCGGCCATGCGGGTCGGATCACCGGGAGCCAGGCCGTTCTTGGGATCGAGCATCGAGAGAAAGCTATGAGCCGGCGTCTGGTCGTAGACGGGCAGAGGCTGCGCTACCTGAGCACTGCCGTAGCGGAACTCGGTACGCGCGCCGCCTGGCTCGACGATGGTCATACCGATGCCGAAAGGCGCGACCTCCTGGGCGACCGACTCCACAAAGCCTTCGATGCCCCACTTGGTCGCGTGGTACAGTGAGTTGCCCGCAACGGCGACCTGCCCACCATAGGAAGAAATCTGGATGACGCGCCCGCTGCCTTGGGCACGCAGGTGTGGTAGCGCGGCGCGGATGAGCTGTATCGGCCCGAGCAGGTTGGTCGCGATGATGTGCTCGACCTGCTCATCGGAAAGCTCTTCCGCCGCTCCGAACAGACCGTAACCAGCGTTGCTGATTATTACGTCGATGCGTCCACGCTCAGAAAACGAGCGCTCCAGGACCTCGTGGATCGCCGCCGTGTCAGTGACATCGAGCAGCTCGGCGTGGTAGGTCTCGGGGTATCGCTCACGCAAATCGGCGACTTTCTCCGTGTCGCGGACGGTTCCAATGACGCGATCTCCCTGCTCCAGGAGCTGCTCGGTGAGCTGGCGGCCAAAGCCGCTGCTCACGCCAGTGATAAACCAGGTGCGTTGTGCCATTTCAAATTCTCCTGTCATTGATGGTGTTGTTCCTACTCGCCGACGACGCTCACGACGCGGTGACCTCATCGATGGCCCGCAACCCGTTGAGCGTGCGCGGATAGCCGATGAACGGCAGGAGCTGCGTCAGGACATCGATCAGTATTGTGCGGTCGTTGCCGACATGCAGATTCGCAGCGACATGGCCCTTCACTTGCTGGTCGCATCCGCCGAGCGCGACCAGCATGCTCAAGGTAATGAGTTCGCGTGTTGGGATGTCGATGCCGGCGCGGGTGAGATGGTCGCCGAAGCAGTTGGCCGATAAAAAGCGCTGGATGTGCTGCTGATCGGTAGGCGCGGAGGCGTACAGTTTCTCGACAACCTCATCGCCGACGATGCGCTTTTGGACCTCCAGACCCTTTTCGGCACGCGTATCGGGCGTGGTCGTGGACTGACCCGGTAAAGGCAATGGGATGCCCCGCTCGGTGAGGACCTCATTGGTGGCATGGATGAAGTCGAAGACCTTCGCCATGCCCACATAGGGCACTGCCTGGTACACGATCTCCTTGATCTCTCCTGGAGTCACCCCGACCGTGAGCGCCGCGCCGACCATGACGCGGTACTCACGCAGCGCCTGGGAAGCGATGAGGGCCGCAAGTTGAATCATCAGCCTGGTCCGCGTGTCTAGATAGCCATACGCCAGCACCTCGTCGAAGGCGAAATTATCGAAGGTTTCGATGAGTTCCGGGTCGGTGACCGCCAGGGTGGAGACGTGTCCGGGAAAAAGCTCGTTATGGTTTTTTTGCGCTCGCTCGTTGGGTTTCATGTTGGCTTCTCCTTTAGTAGCGGTCTCCCAGAACCGTGATGTTGGAAATGGCACTGTCGATCTCCCGCAGATCGCCTTCGGTAAGATTGACCTGGACCGCGCCGATGTTCTCCTCCAGGCGCTCGATCTTGCGGCTGCCCGGAATAGGAACGATCCACGGCTTTTGAGCGAGCAGCCAGGCGAGCGCGATCTGCGCTGGCGTCGCCTGTTTCTGCGCTCCGATCCGAGTCAGCAGGTCGATCACGGCCTGATTGGCTTTGATGGCCTCCGGCGTGAAGCGCGGATTGCGGCTGCGAAGGTCCGAGCTGTCGAAAATCATGTTTTCGTCGATCTTGCCTGTGAGATAACCCCGGCCTAGTGGGCTGTAGGGCACGAAGCCGATGCCCAGCTCCTCGCAGGTCGGCAGCACATCCTCTTCCGGGGTCCGCCACCACAGCGAGTATTCACTCTGGACGGCGGTAATCGGCTGGACGGCGTGAGCACGCCGGATGGTTTCCGCAGGGGCTTCCGACAGTCCGAAATGCTTCACCTTCCCTTCCTCGATCAGCTCCTTCACCGCTCCGGCCACGTCCTCGATGGGGACGTTGGGATCGACGCGGTGTTGATAGAACAGATCGATGGCCTCGACCTGGAGACGCCCCAGCGATTCCTCAGCGACCTGTTTGATGCGCTCGGGTCGGCTATTGAGCCCGGTCCATCCGGGACTGCCGTCGGCGTTGAGGTTGAACCCGAACTTCGTGGCGATCACCACCCGTCCCCGAAAGGGAGCCAGCGCTTCCCCCACCAACTCTTCGTTGGTAAATGGCCCGTAGACCTCGGCGGTGTCGAAGAAGGTGATGCCACGGTCCACCGCCGCGTGAAGAAAAGCGATCATCTCTTGCTTGTCGCCAATCGGTTTATCCCCAAAGGTCATTCGCATGCAGCCCAGTCCCAGAGCAGAGACTTCCAGGTTGCTCTTTCCAAGTAGACGCTTTTGCATTTTTTTCTTCTCCTCTATCTTTAGATAGAGCTTACTTTCAGAAGTGACTTAACAGCACGTCGTTCATCCATGGCATCATAAGCCTCTTTAATACCGTTAAGATCGGCCTGGAAGTCGAAGACACGCCCTGGATTAATACGTCCTTCCAAAACATCTTCAAGTAGCTCTGGTATGTACTTTCGAGCTGGTGCTACACCCCCCACGTAAACCGATATTGCGAAAGATAACCGTATCAATTGGAACTACGATGTCATGGGGCGCACCAATTGCGCCAACGACCGAACCCACTCGTGCAATACTAAATGCGGCTGTCATTGATTGGCCGGTGCCAACACATTCCAGAGCGGCATCAACACCAATTCCATCGGTCATTTCCATGACTTTCTTGATTGCTTCATCGCCACGTTCGGCGATTATATCGGTTGCACCAAATTCCTTCGCTAACTTTTGGCGAGCTGGATTCCGGCTCAGCGCGATAATGCGAGCTGCCCCCAAACGCTTAGCGGCAATAATCGCACATAAGCCAACCGCACCATCACCCACCACCGCAACAGTATCGCTTTTCTTAACTCCTCCGCTTACAGCTGCGTGGTGACCTGTACACATGACATCAGAAAGTGCGAGTAGTGAGGCTAGTGTTTCGTCCGAAAGACCAAAGCCTGGTACTTTAACAAGTGTGGGATCAGCAAAAGGCACGCGCACAAACTCACCTTGTCCACCATCAGTACCATGATTGCCAAACCCACCACCATTCATACAGTTTGATGGCCAACCCGCCAAGCAGTTTGCGCAAGTACCGTCACAATAGGTGAAGGGTGCGATAACAAAGTCACCCTCTTTAAGTTCAGTGACGCCTGAACCAACTTCTTCGATTATACCTATAAACTCGTGACCAATCGTGCCCTCATCATGTGGCGATTCACCACGATAGTACCAAAGATCTGAGCCACAGACGCACCCTAGTACAACCCGTACTACCGCATCCGTAGGCTCTTGAATTTTAGGGTCTGGCCGTTCACCAAGTTCAATCTTACCTTTTCCGTTGAAAATTGCTGCTTTCATACTATTTAAATCTCCTTCATTCGTTAAGTTTTAACAACTAAATGTTGTCAGCTTTTAATACAGCTTCTGAAAAGAATAGTCCAGTTTATGTGCAACTGGAGCGTAGCATGTTCTCTATCTAGTGGTCATTATAGACACTCCAGAGCACAGGGTGATAGAATGATTGTCGAGAATGATTGGAGGATTCTGCAAATTTTGCCAATGAATGAGAGAGCAACATCAGAAGGAGTTTCTATGGATGGACGAGAAGACCAGCAACGAGAACGCGAGGCCATGATGCAACAAGCCTATCATGAGGAACTGGTGGAGCGGATCAGGCGAGCTGTGCGCGAAGATGGGGTAGAAGAGCCACTCCCAGGGCTGCATCTGGCTCGTTGTTCCGTGCCTCTCCAACCGGTTTACAGCGTGGTTGAACCATCCATCTGCGTGATTGCCCAGGGGAGCAAAGAGGTCTTACTCGGCGAGAGCCGCTACTGCTACGACGCCTCACACTATCTGCTTACCACCGTCGAGTTGCCTCGTGTCAGTCAGGTGCTCTCCGCCTCGAAGGAGCACCCCTACCTCAGTCTCCGCCTGGAACTGGCCCCCTCCCTTGTCAGTTCAGTCGTTGTTGAGGCTGACCACACCTGGTCGAAACCGCATGCAGCGGTCTCGGCAATCGGAGTGAGCCCACTGGATGAGAACCTACTAGAAGCCTTCGTGCGACTGGTGAGGCTGGTGGATTCCCCTGTCCATGCACAGGCGCTTCTGCCCTTGATCACGCGAGAAATTCTCTACTGGCTCCTCATGGGAGAGCAAGGGGGTCGGCTCCGTCACCTGGCTCTGCAAGGAGGTTACACCCCCGATATTGTCCAAGCGGTCAAGCGACTCCGGCAACACTTCGACCAACCCCTACGCATCGAGGAGGTGGCACAGGACCTGGGCATGAGCGTCTCGGGGTTCCACCACCACTTCAAAGCGGTTACAGCACTCAGTCCCTTACAATTCCAGAAGCAGTTGCGGCTCCAGGAGGCTCGTCGTCTGATGTTGGGCGAAGACCTCGACGCCGCGAGTGCGGCCTATCGTGTGGGCTACCAGGACGCCTCCTACTTCAATCGCGAATACAAAAGCCTCTTTGGCATCTCCCCCATGCGTGACGTGCAACGGCTACGGGAAGAGACACGCTCCGGCGCTGGCCGATGAGAAAGACGAGAACCGTTCGTACCCGTGATGGGAGAGCATTGCAAGAATCGCCGCTCTCCCTGCCGCTCTTCTTCAGCCTTCTCGTACGTGAAAGCGTATCGCCGGGCATTCTGTGGAAACGATCAACAAGGAGAGCACCTATGTTCTCCTTATGTCTGGAATTCCCCCGAGGCCGAACGGAAGGTTCTAGCTTATGAGCGAGAATGTGCCATACGTGTTTTATTTGATTATGGTTCTATAAGCGCGCGCACCAGCGTATCGATCTCCTCCTCAGTATTGTAGAAATCCGTCGAGATGCGTAGTGCCCTGGTGCTGGGGATATTGCGGAGAATGATGTTATGTTTCTCTCGCACTTGTTTGACCAGTTCGGCGTCTTTGCGTCCTTCGAGCGTGAATGATAAGAGTCCGCTGCCGCCTGGCTCGGGAGTGAGCATGGTCAGGCCGGGTATCTGTTCCAGCGCGCGATAGGCATAGGCGTTCAGGTTGGCGATGCGTTCGAACATCCAGGGATAGCCGACGAATTGCTCCAGCCAGTCCAGGACAGCGCCCTGGCCCGCCACGGCAGCCGTGTGTCGACCGCCCAGCTCGAAGCGTTGCGCGTTATCGTTCAGTTCCCATTCTATGCCTTCTTCGTGTTTGACGGACCAGTAGCCAACGTATGTTGGAGCAGCGTAGCGCAGAGATTCGCGTTTGACATAGAGCGCGCCCGTCCCGTCGGGTCCGCAGAGCCACTTCTGCATGGGGATGGCGTAGAAGTCGACGTTCAGCGCTTTGACATCAATGGGGATGGCACCCGCTGACTGTGCGCCGTCGATCAGGACGGGGATGCCGCGCTCACGACCCAGGTGTGCGATCGCGCCAATGTCGAGGCGCGCACCGGTAGTCCAGGTCACATGCGAGATGGAGATCAGGCGCGTGCGCTCCGTTACCAGTTCGCTGATTGCTGAAAGGATGGGACGATCGGCGCGGGGACCGAGGTCCGCGAAGCGGATAATGATGCCGAAGCGATCGCGTGCCTGGTAGAGCGGAGCCAGCGCGCTGATATGCTCGTGCGTAGTCGTGATAACCTCATCGCCCTCTTGCCAGTTGAAGCCGTAGCTGATAATATTCATACCTCCGCCGGTGCTATCGGTGAGGGCGATCTCACCTTCGTTGGCGTTCAGCAAGCGTGCCGCGCTGCTGCGTGCGTGCGCGTATATATCTATCATCTCCGCGAATGCCTGGACGCCGAGGCGACCACGCCGCAACTCGGCCTCTGTACGCTGCTGCATGGCCTGAATGGCGCGGGTGGGGAGCGGACCGAACGTGCCGCTATTGAGGTAGATCTGTTCAAGCGTGGCGGGCATTTCCTGGCGAACGCGCTGTAGATGGGTGAGGTCTGACAAGATCGAGCTCCTTCATTGCGAAAAACGGGCACCTGGCCTTGAATGACCAGTGGTATGTCCTGGATGGCGGATTGGTTTACCTATATATCGTATTATATTGTTGTCTCGACTGACAAGTGGGCCCACTAAGAGAGAAGGATTGCCAGACTATGCGTATACGAACATTTCGCGATGAAGATATTGCCACGCTGCTGCCGCTGCAGCAGCTGGCTGCCCAGGCAGATGGGGTAGAGCCGCTGCATGACCTGGCGTCCTGGCCGAACGATCCCGAACTGAACGCGACGGAGAACGCCTTTGTGATTACCGATGACGATGACGACCTGAATACGTGGGGACAAGCAGGCACGTTAGAGGGGATTGAGGGCGAGATCATTGGTTATACGCTGGTCCAGGTACGGCAGGATGAGGAGGGCTATCACCTGTTCTGCCAGGGGGCCGTCCATCCAGCGCAACTCCATCGCGGTGCCGGTCGCGCCTTGCTCATCTGCGCGCTGAACCGGGCACGCGTGCTGGGCGAGGAGTTCGCGTTCGAAGCCGAGCAGGTAGGTATCCCGGTCTACTTCGAGGCTCTGTTGCCCACGCGCAATCCAGCGTCTGCGCATCTAGCCGCTAAATGCGAAATGACATTTGCGCGTAAATTCGAGGAAGGTGGACTGAGTTTGTATCGTACTGATTTATGAGTATGACAATTTCAGCTTGATAGCTTCTACATATTAGTAGAAGGTAGGAGGTCAACATGCTGCTCGATTATGTGAAGTCGCTGTATAATTACAACTATTGGGCGAATGATAAGATAGTGAGTACCATCGAAGGTATTAGTGAGGCCCAATTTAATGTTGATATGCACAATGGGATAGGTACAATGCGCATGACGCTTGTCCATATACTCAGCGGAGAGAGAACCTGGCGCATGCGCTGGCAAGGCGAGAGGCCAACATCCATGTTGTGGCAGGAAGATTTTCCTTCATTGGCAGTAATTCAGGCGCATTGGCGAGAGGAAGAGCAAAAAAAGCAAGCATTTCTCGCCACGCTACGCGACGATGACATGGTGCGAGTGATCCAATATTCCAGCGCAATGCAGCCCGCTAAGGTCTTTGCCTGGCCGCTCTGGCAACAACTGGTGCATGTAGTGAATCATGGCACCCAGCATCGCAGCGAGATCGCGATGAAACTCACCGAACTGAACCAATCTCCCGGTGAACTGGGTATGAGTGTCTTTTTCAACTTGCTCGATGTCTGAACCATCCAACCTGGCCCGAAAAAGCGAGCGACTATACCTTCTCGAACTCCGTCCTGACAATAGAGGTGCCATCGGGCAGGCGCTCGACGGTGTAGTCTTCGAAGAGCACAGGGTCGGCTAGACGCAGGCAGAGGAAGATGCGCACGGCAAGCTCGCGAATCTCGACCTCCGCGTGGGCACTGGCACGTTCCTCAATCACGTGACGCCAGGCGCGCACATTTCCAGTCACCACGATAGGCGCTTCGGTCTCATTGGGCAGCACGGAGCGCGCGCTTTGTTGCACCTTTTTGCGTAGATCTGTACGCGCCTCCGCACTGAGAATGCTGACACCCGCCTGCTGCATTTCTAACAGACGATTGGCGAGGAGCGCGTATTCTGCGGCTGAACGTTCGATACGTTGTAGAAACTGCTCGTGGAGCTGCTCGTCTGACTGGTACTCGGGACGTTCAACGAAGCGCAGCATACGCCCTGAGACGAAGCGCTGGCTTAGTTGCGAGAAGCCGAAACCTGCTCTATGCCGTATCAATTCGTGGGTGACGCTGCGCGAAATTCCGTACAGTAGCAAGCTGAAGTTAGCGTGTTCGAAGACGGAGCCGTGACCGGACGATTTGAGGTTATCGAAATAGCGTTTCGCCTGCGCGTTCAGCGAGTGTTTGGGGCCAAAGCTCATATAGCAGAGCTGTCCCGCGATCTTGCACAACTGAGCACCATCGGGTAGGGTCGTGGGATCGTCCAGGTACGCGGAGAATTTCAGCTCTGGATCGAAACCGGCAAGAAAGCCGTTCAAGCCCGCTGCATGTAAATGCGGACGAGCGAGAACAACCACGCCAGGCGCGCGCAGATAGGGTACCTTGCCGGGAGAAGAGCTTGCCGGAGAGTGAATGGCGGCAAAGCCCGCCTCTTCACTTCCATTAAGCTCATCGAAGAGTGACTGGGCATCGATTGCAGACAAGAAAGCCTCCTTATTATTTACCTGCGAGCTCTTGCGACGGTGCTGCCAGCAGCGCATCCAGCGTTGAGCGTCGAATGCGATAAGCCTGGCGCGCCCCGCGATGTGGGAGCGTAATCGCCTCCAGGACACCATTCTTAATCCAACGTCTTACCGTGGTGTCATCCACACGCAATTGCCTGGCGACTTCGTGAACCGTGAGGAGTTCAGCAGCATCGTTAACCACAGGTTTCCCTCTTTCTGGTCTTGTACTGAAGAGTAACGTAGACCTTGCTGGCTCAGTCCTTTTGCTGATACTAGTTAAGTATTAGTAGGGACTGCGTATAAATCATCTAATTAACTATAACGACGAACGTCCTGTTTTTTGGTAACTACCCTGTAAAGCAATTTGCACTGTAATTATGGGTGTAGTATGCTTGCTTACCTGCTATAAAAATCACAAGGTATGGCATAGAGCGCGCTGAAGGAAGGCTGGGAAGGTAGTATTTGCTTCCTCCAGCCTTGCTGAAACTGTAAAGATCAGCCCATTTTTTCCCTCTACTATGCTCATCAAAGGGTGGAGAATAGGCGGCGGGAAGCGCTAGCCGCCGATCATAGACATGCTGCGGTTTGCGCGCTTGAAGCGTTTATCGCCAATATAGTGTTTCAATTCTTTATGCCAGACCGCATTGCGGATAGTAGTGGCAATCGCTTCATCATCTGTCGTTGAGCGCACTACGGCGCGCAGATCGGTCTCCTCCGTAGCGAAGAGGCAGGTGCGGAGCTGGCCGTCCGCCGTCAAACGAATGCGATCGCAGGTCGAGCAGAAGGGCTCGCTGACTGGATTGATAAAACCGACTTCACCTACACCATCGCTAAACGTGTAGCGGCGCGCCGTCTCGGAGGGGTCGCCGGTCTTGATCTGCACAAGCAGACCATAGGCGGCCTCAATGATCGCCTTGATCTCTGCGCCGTTGAGGATATCCTCTTTGCGCCATGCCTGATCGGCGTCGAGGGGCATGAACTCGATCCAGCGCATGACATAAGGCTTGCGCCGTGCCAGCAGCACAAAATCGAGCACCTCCTCCTCGCTAAAGCCGCGAATGGCGACGGCATTGATCTTGATCGGATGAATCGCGGGGTGGCGCTCCAGTTCTTCCAGCCCTTCCAGAACGTGGCTGAGCTGATCGCGGCGGGTGAGTTTTGTAAACTTCTCGCGCATCAGCGAATCCAGGCTTACATTGACACGTGTCAGACCAGCCTCGGCAAGGGGGCCTGCGAGATGTTTGAGCAAGATACCGTTTGTCGTCATGCTCAGGCTACGCAGCCCCTCGATCTCGTTGAGCATGCGTACAAGTTCCGTCACATCGCGCCTGACGAGCGGCTCGCCGCCGGTGAGACGGATCTGCTCGATACCGATGCTCACCGCCACGCGCGCCACGCGCACAATCTCTTCGTAACTAAATATCTCGGCCTTCTTGAGCCAGGGGAGGCCCTCTGCAGGCATACAGTAGGTGCAGCGGAAGTTGCATTTATCGGTGACAGAGATGCGCATGCTTTTGATGCGCCTGCCGTAGCTATCGACGAGTGGTTGCATAAGTTTGATCTCCATTGATGTAGGGCTACAAAACAAACGGTACTTTACTATAGCATATTTTTGTAGCACCTGCCATCCGAGCGGACATGTTGGAGACCTGGATCTGCAAACACAAGTAGGACCACCTGAAGAGATACATTTTGCCGAACTTTGTTACAAAGTTCGGCAAAATGGGAGTGCTTTTATGACCCACTTGAGGGGATTGAAAAACTACATATCGTAGTACAGAGAGAACTCAATCGGCACCGGGCGCAAGTTAATCTCATTCGCCTGATCACGTTTGAAGGCAATGTACTTCTCAAGCACATCTTCCGTGAAGACCCCGCCTTCGAGCAAGAATGCGTGGTCGGCCTCCAGGGCTTCCAGGGCCTCGTACAGGGAGCCAGGGACGGAGCGAATCTCGCGCAGCTCCTCCGCAGACAGGCTGTACAGGTCGCGATCGACCGGGCCATAGCCGTGCTCGCTGGGCTCGATCTCTCGACGGATGCCGTCGAGGCCCGCCATCAAGAGCGCCGCGAACAACAGGTATGGATTGGCCGCCGCATCAGGGGAGCGGAACTCAACACGCTTGGCCTTGGGACTCTCGGTTATGGGGATACGTACTGCTGCGCTACGGTTGCCTTTTGAGAAGACCAGGTTTACAGGAGCTTCGAAGCCAGGCACCAGACGCCTGTAACTATTGGTCGTCGGAGCCGCGATTGCCAGCAAAGCTGGTGCGTGGCTGAGAACGCCGCCAATATAGTAGCGCGCCATCTGTGAGAGTCCAGCATACCCATCAGCCTCGAAGAATAATGCTTTGCCTTCTTTCCACAGGCTCTGGTGTGTATGCATACCAGAACCATTGTCGCCGTAGACTGGCTTGGGCATGAACGTGACCGTCTTACCAGCCTTGCGCGCCGTATTCTTCACGATATACTTGTAGAGCAGCATCTTATCTGCCATCTTGACCAGCGTATCGAAGCGCACGTCAATTTCACACTGACCTGCCGCGCCTACTTCATGGTGCTGCGCCTCAATCGGAATGCCCGCCGCTTCGAGTTTCAGTACCATCTCAGTACGCAGGTCCTGCAATGTATCATTAGGGGCGACAGGAAAGTAGCCACCTTTCACACTCATCAGGTTGCCGTGGGCACGTGATCCGTCATGACTGACAGCTCGTCCACTGGTCCAGTGAGCCTCGTCAGAATCAACCTCGACATACTGCTTGTTGTCGGTTGAAGTGTAACTTACCTGGTCGAACACATAAAATTCGGCTTCAGGGCCAAAATAACAGGTATCAGCAAGACCGCTGCTACGTAAGTATTCTTCAGCTTTCTTCGCGATATAGCGTGGGTCACGGCTATAGCGCTTCTGTGTTCCCGCTGGTCCTGGATGAGCAATATCGCAGACCAGACTGAGGGTGGGAACGGCGGTAAAGGGATCTAAAAGCGCTGTCTCAGGATCGGGGAGGATTAGCATATCGCTCTCTTCAATACTTTGAAAACCACGAATGCTAGAGCCGTCAAATGGGATGCCTTCAGCGAACGAATCCACTTCAAGGTTGTGCAGGGGGATACTAAAGTGCTGCCAGGAGCCGGGTAAGTCAGTAAACTTCAAGTCTACCATTTTGACGTCGTTCTCCGTAGCAAATTTCAAGACTTCCTCTGGCGTCATGTGTTGTTACTCTCCTCTTACATCTGTCCAGGCTTCATTGCTGGCTGTTTCGGCACGCTTTGCCCCAAATCCTGTCGGCAAACTTGCATAATAGTAAATGTATTATGCTCAGCGATAAGCTGAGTTTTTGCCTTGATTTATGATATGATTCTCATGAATGGGATACTACAGTCAGTTTATCCAAAAGTTACCCGCCCTTTATTGTGCAGGTTGCACAAAGGTTTACAGTGCTATGGCCGGGGTTGTATGATATTCAAAACTTGACCTTAAGCTGTTGATTTTTGGGTAATTACTCTGTTGATGAGAGGGTGCTCTTCCTTGACCAGTTTCCAGAAATTGGCTTGAGAAGCCAGA
>Ga0209839_10000217_pt1 | contig 29224 bp, 14 predicted proteins | sample OrgsoiDNA2013050_FD_185800 | JGI IMG/M metagenome (GOLD analysis project Ga0209839, IMG submission 185800) | Permafrost soil microbial communities from the Arctic, to analyse light accelerated degradation of dissolved organic matter (DOM) -... | ecosystem: Environmental > Terrestrial > Soil >... | reverse complement strand
GCAGCCCTGGGTGTCCACCCTGGTGCGGACCATCTTCGAGCAGCCCGGCGCCGCCTCCGTCCGCGCCCGGCACGCCCAGGTCGTGACCGCGCTCGAGGCGAAGTTCCCGGCCGCCGCCGAGCACCTGGACGACGCCCGCGACGACATCCTGGCCTTCACCGCGTTCCCCCGCGAGATCTGGCGCCAGGTCTGGAGCAATAACCCCCGGGAACGCCTGAACAAAGAGGTACGCAGGCGAACCGGCGTGGTCGGCATCTTCCCGGGCCGCGACGCCATCATCCGTCTCGTCGGCGCGGTACTGGCCGAGCAGAACGATGAATGGACCGAGGCTCGCCGCTATATGGGACCGGAAATCCTCGCCGCCTGCCAGAGAACCGGAAAGGAGCCCGAGACTAATGATACAGGCGTGACATTCGAGGCCATTGGTGCTTAAATAGAAGTAGATTACGAGGTGGTCATCTCATACACCATCTCCCTGGACGTGACCTGGCTTTCCGCGCCGGCAGCCGGGCCGCACCTGTCCGGCTCGCTTTCGCTGGTCATAAACCTCGGGCGCCCGCTGTCTGCTCATCGCGAGCTATCCGCCCAACTGAGCCGAACGGGAGGGGCAGCCCGGCCTTCTCACGGTTGCGCGCAAAAACGGTCTAGCAAAGCGAACAGACTTGCTGGCATAGTGGTACTTGCTACACGTACTCAACTCGGGGCAAAATCAACGTACGCAGATGCATGGCAAACGGGGTCTTCGACCCTCCACATTCGTGGAAGGCTCAGCTGCCGATATCTGGATCGTGGGTGTGACTGCGCTGCTCTTTTACAGTGACGTCGACGTGATCGAACATATGCCCGCCGTGCGCACCGCGGAGTTCCACTGATGGCGCCGGAGAATCCGGCGGGGGTGGGGCAACCCTCGATCTCGGCCGCGATCGCGCACTGGGCCCGGGAACGGCCGCGGGCCACCGCCTGTCTGTTCGTCCGGCCGAACCTCTCCGTCGAGCACGAGATCAGCTACGGCGAGCTGGAACGGCGCACCCTGGTCGCCGCCGCGAACCTGCGCACCGTCGCACGGCCGGGCGACCGGGTGATCCTGCTGCTGCCGCCCGGCGCGGACTACCTGATCGCGTTCCTGAGCTGTCTGCGGGCCGGGATCGTCGCGGTGCCGCTCTATCCCCCGCTCCCGCGGGCGCGGCAGGACCGCATCACCAGGGTGATCGAGGACTGCAAAGCGTCCTGCGTGCTGACCACGGCGGATTCGTTGCAGCTGCTGTCCGGCGCGGCGGGGATCGCTACGTCAGAGCCCGGAGACCGGGAGTTCCCCGCACCGGGCACGCGGTTCCTGCTCGCCGAGAAGTACCTGTCCGGCGGTGGCACGGCCCTGGCGGACGAGGGTCCACGCGGCGAGGACCTCGCCTTCCTGCAGTACACCTCGGGCTCGACCGGCGAGCCCAAAGGAGTGATGGTCGACCACCGCAACCTCGTGCAGAACGAGCTGGCCATCGCCTCGGGGTTCGGCGTGCGCGCCGACGACGTGGTCGTCAGTTGGCTGCCGATGTACCACGACATGGGGCTGATCGGGACGACCCTGCTGCCGCTCTTCGCCGGCCTGAAGTCGGTGCTGATCGACACGTTCCAGTTCATCCACGACCCCTTGTGCTGGCCGCGGGCGATCGCCGCGTTCGGCGGCACCTGCTCGGGCGGGCCGGGTTTCGGCTACGCGCTGCTGGCCGGCCGCTACGACCCGGACAGACTCGCCGGGGTCGACCTGAGCGGCTGGCGGGTTGCCTTCAACGGCGCGGAGCCGGTCGACCACCGGACCATGGACCGGTTCGCAGCCTCCTACGAACCGCACGGGTTCCGGCCGGAAGCGTTCCTGCCGTGCTACGGACTGGCCGAGGCCACGCTGTTCGTCACGGGGGGCGAGCCGACGGCCGGGTACCACGCCGAGCCCTTCGACCGCGACGCCCTGCAGGCGGGCCGGCTCGCACCGGCCGGGCCGGGCAGGGCCGACGCCACGATCCTGGTGTCCTCGGGCCGCCCCGCCGCGGCCACCACCGTGGTCATCCGCGACGAGGCCGGGGGCCCGGCGCCGGCCGGCGCGATCGGCGAGATCTGCGTGCAGGGCCCCGGGGTGGCGCGCGGATACTGGGGGAACGAGGCTGCCACGGCCCAGACCTTCCACGCCCGGGTGGCCGGCCATGCGGGCGAGTTTCTGCGCACCGGCGACCTCGGTTCGCTCCAGGACGGCCGACTGTACGTGGCCGGCCGGGCGAAGGACCTGATCATCGTCGCGGGCCGCAACTACCACCCGCAGGACCTGGAGACGGCGGCCCTGGCGACCGCGGGCGACCAGGCGCGGCCGGCCGGGGCGGCGGCGTTCGAGCTCGACGGCGCGGTCACGCTCGTCCTGGAGGTCCGGGGCTCGGCCGCCGCCCGGCTCCGGGCGGACCAGGGGGCGATCGACGCGGTCGCGGGCGCCGTCCGCCGCGGGGTCACCCTGGACTGCGCGGTGGACGTGGCCGAACTGGTCCTGGTCCGGGGCGGCGCGATCCCCCGGACGTCCAGCGGCAAGATCCGCCGGTCGCGGACCCGGGACCTGCTCCTCGCCGGGAAGCTCGACCTGGTCGGGCGCTCGTCCCGGGCACGACCAGCCACCGGATCCGGCATGACGCCGGACGCCAACATCCACGCCGACGACATCCACGAGGTGCTGCGCCAGGCCGTGGCCGCCCGCGCGGGTGCCGACCTGAGCCAGGCCGACGAGTCGCTGCCGCTGGCCGCTCTCGGATTCGACTCGCTCACCCTGGCAGCGCTCAAAGGCACGGTCGAGGAACTGCTGGGCCGAACGGTCGACAGTGCCCTGTTCTTCGGAGACCTGACGATCGAACAGATCGCGCAGGCTGCGACGGCCGGGCAGGCGCACCGGACCGAGGAACTGACCGACAAGGCCGACAGCGACAGCGACCAGGCCCCGATGTCCGAGGGCCAGTCCCAGCTCCAGTTCTACGACCGGCTCTTTCCGCTCGATGTGTCGGCCAACCTGCCGTTCGCGCTCCGGTTCGGGCGACGGATCGAGGCCGGACGGCTCCAGGAGGCCGTGGCCGCCGTGGTGGCCGCGTATCCGTCGCTGCGCACCACCCTGGGACCCGCGGGCACCCGCGTCCAGACGGTCCACGCCGAAACCCGGGTGCCCTGGCAGGTGCAGGAGCTGGAGGAGGAGGATCCGGCGCGGATCCGGGAGTTCTTCGCGGGCGTGGCCTATCAGCGCTTTGACCTCGTGGCCAGTCCGCTCATACGGGCCGCGGCCGTGATCGCGCCTACCAGTACCACGCTCCTGCTCGTGTGCCACCACAGCGTCGTCGATTACTGGTCTCTTCAGATCGCGGCCGCCCGGATCGTGGCCGGAGTCCTCGACCTCGACTATGGCGACCTCTCGCCGGTGGGTCCGTCTGAGTCGGCGTCGGCGGCCGATTGGGCCAGGGCCGAGGCACGGGCGGCGGCATCGGACCGGGGCCGGGCCTCGCTGACGGCCCTGGTGGAGAAATGGCGCCCGCTGCGCGACCAGGCGCTCTTTCCGCCGAGGCCGCTGGCCCGCCGACGGCGCAATCCCGCAGCGGTCACCGATTTCGAGCTCGGTCCGGACGTGACCAGCGCTGTGTACGAGCACGCCAAGTCCCGCGGCTTCACGCCGTTCGTCAGCCTCGCGGCCGCATACCTGCGCGCGCTGCACCTCACCACCGGCCACGACCAAGTGGTGATCGGCGTCCCGCACCACGGGCGCAACGACAGCCGCTTCGCCGGCACGGTCGGCTACCTGGTCAACCTCGTCCCCCTGCTCGGCGACTTCCGCGCCGGTCCCTTGGGCTCCTCGCCGAACGCGCTCGACGCCCTGGAGGAGCGCACCTGGCGAGAACTGCGCGAGTCGTTGACCCATGCGGACCTGCCCCTGTCCCACCTGATCAGGGCTCTGGGGCCGCGCCGGGACGGCAACACCCCGCTGTTCCAAACCACCCTGACCTTCCAGCAGTCCGGCGACGGCCTGCTGAACGACGGCTTTGCCACACCCTGGAGCGGTTGCCGGCAACTGGTCGCCGAAGTCGAGATCGAGGCGTTCGACCTGGCTCCGCGCGACGCGGCCTTCCCCCTGGGGCTCTACGGGGCCCGGGACGGCGACCGACTCACCTTCCGGCTGGTCCGCCAGCCCGATCTGGTCGACGCCGCCTTCGCGGAGCGGGTGTGCGCGGCATTTCGGGAAGGCTTCCTGCGGCTCGATTCATGAAAGGCAGATCTCATGTCCGATGACGATGGTTCCGCCGCGAGCAATCTGGTCGACGTTTTCACCGCGACGGCGGCGCGCTTCCCGGACCGGGTGGCGGTGCGGTGCGGCGAGCGGGCCCTCACCTACCGGGAGTTGGCCGAGGCGTCCTCGCAGTGGGCGGGCAGGCTGATGGACGAGGGCTGCTCGGGGCGCGCGGTGGCGATTCTGCTCGACCGTTCCGTGGACATCGTGGTGGTGGCGATCGCCGTGCTCAAGGCCGGCGGGTGGTACGTGCCGCTGGACCCGGAGGTCCCGTCCGGGCGGTTGGAGTCGTTGCTGCAGGACGCGGCGCCCGCGCTGGTGCTGACCTCGCACCGGCTCGCGGCGAACGTGCCCGGCGCCGCGCGCATGCTCGCCGTCGAGGACCTTGCCGCAGAGCCCGGATATACCACGTCTGCCACCGGGACCGGGGTCCGAGAGCTGGAAGGCTCGGCGCGCGCGTACATGATCTTCACCTCCGGGTCGACCGGGCGCCCGAAAGGCGTGGCCGTCTCGCACGCGAACGTGACTCAGCTGTTCTCCGCCACCCGTTCCCTGTTCGGCTTCGAGCCGGACGACGTGTGGACGCTGTTCCACTCGTTCGCGTTCGACTTCTCCGTGTGGGAGATGTGGGGGGCACTGCTGTCCGGGGCGTGCGTGGTGGTGGTGCCGGTCGAGATCACTCGGAATCCGGTCACCTTCTGGGACCTGCTGCGCGACGAACGCGTGACGGTGCTGAGCCAAACCCCTACGGCTTTCAACCTGCTGACCGCCGAGGACGCGCGCCGCGGGGAACGGCTGCCGTTGCGCTGGGTGGTGTTCGGCGGCGAGGAGTTGCGCTTCGCGGACTGCCGGCGCTGGCTGGAGAAGTACGGCGACGAATCCCCCGCGCTGATGAACATGTACGGCATCACCGAGATCACCGTGCACGCCACGTATCACCGGGTGACCCAGGCAAACCTCGACCGGACCGGCAGTGTCATCGGGCGGCCGTTGCCGGGCCAGGACATCCAACTGCTCGACGCGGACCTGGCCCCCGTTCCGGCCGGAGAGGTCGGCGAGATCGTGGTCACCGGCCCTGGGGTGGCGTCGGGATACCTAAACCGCCTGGAACTCGAACGGGAGCGGTTCATCAGCGTCCCGGGCCGGGACGGCCGGCCCGTGCGCGGCTACCGGTCGGGAGATCTGGCGGTGCTGACCGGGGAAGGCGAACTCGAGTATCGGGGGCGGGCGGACGACCAGGTCAAGATCCGCGGCCACCGGGTGGAGCTCGGCGAGATCCGGGCGGTGCTCGAGCGCGTCCCCGGGATCACGCAGGCCGCCGTCACCGCCCGCCGGCCCGAGCCGGCGGGCAACCCGGTGCTCAAGCAGCGGGACGCGCCCGGCGAGATCAGGCACATTCGCGAGTTGCTCCGGGGCACGGACCAGAGCGGGCAGACCGGCCGCAGAGGCGTCGACTCCGCCGTCAGGATCGTGGCTTACGTCGTCCGCGCGGAGGGCTTCGACGCCGACCAGATGTTCGCCTGGCTGCACGAGCAACTGCCCCCCTACATGATCCCCGCGTTCGTGATCCCGGTCGAAGCGATCCCGGTCAATCAGAACGGCAAGCTGGACCGCGATCAGCTGCCCGCGCCCTCCGCCGCGGACTACCTGCGTCCGAGCAACGCCCAAGCGGGCCCTGACTCCGCCGTCGGCGACAGCACCGCACTGAGCGCGACGCTGTGCGAACTGTTCCAGGAGGTGCTCGGAATCGAGGGCGTCACCGCGGACGACTCCTTCTTCAGCGTCGGCGGCGACTCCATCTTCGCGCTCGACCTGTGCGCCGCCGCGGAGGCACGCGGGCTCACCGTCGAACTGGCCGAACTGTACGAGCTGCAGACCCCGCACGCCCTCGCCGCCGCCATCACCACCTCGCCGGCCGAATCAAGCCTCGCGACCGGCCCCGGTCCCGACGCCGCCGCACCTCGACCCGCCGGCGACACCGCCGCGCTGACCGCGACGCTGTGCGAACTGTTCCAGGAACTGCTCGGGGTCGAGGGCGTCACCGCGGACGACTCCTTCTTCAGCGTCGGCGGCGACTCCTTCCTCGCGCTCGACCTGTGCGCCGCCGCGAAGGGACGCGGCCTCGCCGTCGAGCCGGACGACCTGTACATGCTGCAGACCCCTCGGGCACTCGCTGCCGCCGTCACGGCCGGGCCGACCGGATCGGGCTTCATGACGCAGCCCTTCAGCCTCCTCCAGGACGCCGATCGGGCGCTGCTGCCCAAGACCGGCATCGTGGACGCGTATCCGCTGGCCACACTCCAGGCGGGCGTGCTGTTCCACAGCGCCTACGGCGCCGAGCACAACATGTACTGCGACATCTTCATGTTCCGACTCAAGGCCGAATTCAACCGCGAGGCGCTGCAGTCCGCCATCGACCGCGCCATCGACCGACACGAGATCCTGCGGACCTCGTTCCACTTCGCCGATTACTCCCAGCCGCTGCAGATGGTGCACCCCACCGGCTCGGCCCCGCTGACCGTCGTCGACCTGACCGGCGTCTCCCCGGCGGAGCAGGAAGCCGCGCTCGACGCACACCTCGAGTGGGAGAAGACCACGCCGTACGACTGGTCCCGCCCCGCGCTGATGCGCTTGTCGGTCCACCTGCTCGACCCGGAGCGGTTCGTTCTGTGGATGGGCTTCCACGATGCCCTGCTCGACGGGTGGAGCGAGTCGGCGCTGCTGACCGAGATCCTCACCGACTACTGGGAGCTGTGCGCCGACCCCGATCGGCCGGCCGCGCCCCGGCCGGTCATCCGCTACGCCGACTTCGTCGCCCTGGAGCTGGCCGCGCTGCGCGACGAAGACGTCCGGAAGTTCTGGGCCAAGGAACTCGACGGCGTCGAGCCGATGCTGATGCCGCGCCTGGCGAGCGGCGAGCAGGACGTGCACCGCGGGCGGATCGGGTTCCTCTCAGTGGAGGTCGGCCCGGACCTGTCCGGGCGGCTCGACGAGGCGGCCCGGGCCCGGAACGTCACGCTCAAGCACGTCCTGCTGGCCGTGCACGCCCGGGTGCAGGCCACGCTCAACTCCCGCGACGAGGTCCTGCTCGGCATCGAGTCGAACGGCCGCGTCGAGGAGCGCGACAGCACCGCGGTGCTTGGCACCCACCTCAACGTGGTCCCCTACCGGCTGCCCACCCGCGGCGCGTCCTGGGCCGGGTTGATCGACGCGGCGTGGGCGAAGGAGAGCGAACTGCTCCCGTACCGCCGCTACCCGCTCGCCGAGCTCCAGCACCTGGCCGGCGTCCCGGAACTGAGCGACATCCTGTTCAATTACACGCATTTCCGCAGCTACGAGGCGCTGTCCAGCACCGGCATCCGGGTGCTCGACGCCAAGGGTTACAACCTGACCAGCCTGACCTTGCGGGTCGAGTTCAACAAGGATCCGTTCACCGGGCTGCTCAACCTGGACCTCGAAGCCAATCTCGAATGGGTCACCGAAGACCAGCTGCGGATGGTCGGTGAGCTCTATCGCAACGCGCTCACCGGCCTGGCCGCCGACGTCGAGGCAGTGCCGCGGCAGCGCGACCTGCTCGGCCCGCAACTATCCGACGATCTGATCGCGGGCTTCCGCGGCCCCCAGGTGCCGGCCGGCGCCGAGAGCTGGTTCGAGTTCTTCAACCGGGCCGTGGAGCGGTACGCCGAGCACACCGCAGCGCAGTGCGGCGGGGACTCGATCGGATACCGGGCCCTGTCTGAGCGGGTCGATTCGATGGCGGGCTGGCTCAGCCGCCTGGGCGTCGGGCCCGGAACAGTGGTAGGCCTGTCAGCCGAGCGTGGCATCGGCTACCTGGTCGCGCTGCTCGCGGTGCTTCGGATCGGCGCCGTGTACCTTCCCCTGCCTGCGGGCCCGGCCCTGCGGGTCGGCAGGATGCTGCGGAGCAGCTCGGCCGCACTCGTGCTCTGCGACGGCGCGCGGCGCGCCCTGATCGGCGACGGGATCAGCGAGGCGGCCGGCGAGACAACGGGCCAGGACACGGGAGTCGAGGTCGTCGATCTGTCGGCCGCGCTGGCCGAGGCGCAGTCGGCCGTGCCGTACTCGAGCCCCGCCCCCGGCGGCCGGGACCTCGCCTACGCGCTGTTCACCTCGGGCTCCACCGGCGAGCCGAAGGGCGCCCTGATCCGCCACGACGGGATGCTCAACCACAACCAGGCCAAGATCGAGGCGCTGGGGCTGGGGCCGGGAGACCGGGTTTCCCAGGACGCGGCCGCCACCTTCGACATCTCGGTGTGGCAGTGGCTGGCGCCGCTCTTGGTGGGTGCGACCACCGTCATCTACCCGGACGAGATCGGACAGGACCCGCTGCGGCTGCTGCGAGCCGTGGCCGAGGACGGCGTCACCGTGCTGGAAGTCAGCCCGTCCGTCCTGAACGTCATGCGGGCGGAACTCGGCCGGTGCGGGCTCGATGCCTTCCCGCCCTTCGCGCTGCGCTCGGTGGCCTCCCAGGCCGAGGCGCTGCTGCCGCAGCACGCCAACGGCTTCCGGCGGCTGCTGCCGGAGGTGCGGCTGCTGAACATGTGGGGCATCACAGAGACCTCAGACGACTGCACCCACTACGAGGTGGTCGGCGAGGCCGATGAGAAGCTGGCGTCCTTGCCGATCGGGCGGCCGATCCGGAACACGGCGGTCTACGTGCTCGGCGCGGACCGGGATCCGGTGCCTGCGGGGAGCCCGGGCGAACTGTACGTCGGCGGAGTCGCCGTGGGCGCCGGATACCTCGGCGACGAGACCCGGACCGCGGCGAAGTTCGTACCGGATCCGTACAGCCCGGACCCGGCGGCCGTGATGTACCGGACCGGGGACCGCGGGCGGCAGCTCGCCGACGGTTCGCTGGAATTCCTCGGCCGGATCGACGACCAGCTAAAGATCCGCGGCCAGCGGGTCGAGCTTGGCGAGGTCACCGGCGCGCTGTCCGCCGTCCCCGGCGTACAGGAGAGCGCCGTCGTGGCCCGCGGAAGCGGGGCGGAGACGCGTTTGCTGGGGTTCTTCGTCGCGCCCTCCCCCGACGCCAGCGCCGACCTCGTGCGCGCCGCCCTGGTCAGGGTCCTGCCGAGGTACGCCGTGCCGGACCACCTGATCCGGGTCGACGCCCTGCCGCGCACGCCGCACGGCAAGGTCGACACGAAGGCGCTGGCCAGCTGGGAGGTGACGGCCCCGGCGCCCGCGCGGCCGACCGAGCCGGCCACCCCGACCGAGGCGGCCGTGCTCGAAACCTGGGCCGACGTCTTCCGCTTCGACCCCGGTCCGATGGGGCCCAGCTCGAACTTCTTCGAACTCGGCGGCCATTCGCTGCACGCGACCCAGGCCATGGCACGGCTGCGGGAACGGTTCGGCGTGGACCTGTCGGTGCGGGCCCTGTTCGAGCAGCCGACCGCCCGCGCACTGGCGCAGCGCATCGACGGACTGCGCGCGGCCGAGCCCGCAGCGGACGGAGCGCGGGCCGCCGTGCACATCGCGCCGCGGCCGGCCGGGATGCGCGAGTTCCCGTTGGCGCACAGCCAGTCCAGCCTGTGGTTCCTGCAAGAGCTCGACCCCGAGGACCGGTCCTACGAGAACGGCAACCTGATCCTGCTCTCCGGCCCGCTCGACGTCGAGGCGCTGCGCTTCGCCGTCGACGAGGTGGTCCAGCGGCACGAGATCCTCTCCGTCCGCTTCGGCAGCCGCGCGGGAGTCCCGTTCCAGGCCCCGACGGCGGACGGCTGGGTACGGCTGGAGGTCGAGGACGCCGACCCCGGACTGGCCGGCGACGGCGCGGCCATGCTCGCGCTGGCCCGCGAACGGTACCTCGGCCGGCGCTTCGACCTGGTGAACGGGCCGATCGCCGCGGCGCGGCTGTACCGCTTCGGGCCGACCGGGCACGTCCTGGAGTGGTCCAGCCACCACATCATCTCGGACGGCTGGTCCAACGGCATCGTCCTGCGGGACGTCCAGGAGTCCTATGTCGCCCGGCGCGAGGGGCGCCCCTCCCGGCTGCCCCGGCTCCCGGTCCAGTACCCGGACTACGCCCGCTGGCAAGGGGAGTTCCTGCGCAACTCGCCCCGGGCCGAGGCCCAGCTCGCTTACTGGCGCGACCGGCTCGCCGGATACGCGGGGGATCTGGACCTGGCGACCGATATTGAGCGAGCGGACGACCGGTCACGGGTCGCCGGATACGTGGACCGCAGGTGGGGCCCGGAGTCCTCGGAGCGGCTGCGCGCGTTCGCCCGTGAGCACGGGGTCACGCCGTTCATGCTATTCCACACGGTCGCCGCAGTCTTGACCGCCAAGCTAGGGCAACAGCCGGACGTGGTGCTGGGGGCCGCCGTCGCCGGCCGCGGTGTTCCGGGAACCGAGGACCTGGTCGGCTTCTTCGCCAACACCCTACCCTTCCGCCACCGGGTGGACCTCGACGATTCGGCCGCCGCGCTGCTGGCCGCGGTCTCCGAAAGTGTGCTGAGCGGTTTCGACCACCAGTTGGTGCCGTTCCAGGAGATCGTGAGGGTCTGCGACGTACCCCGGTTCCCGGGTGTGCCACCGCTGGTCCAGGTCTTCATCACCGTCGACGCGTATCCCTTCGACGCCAGCGGCTCCCCCGGCCTGACCGTCACCCGCGAGCAGCTCCGCCCGGACCACAGCCTGTTCGACCTGGTCTACGAATTCGTCGACGAGGCGGAGCTCGGCCTGACCCTGCGGTACGACACGTCGCTGTTCCACGCCGCGACGGCGCTACGCCTGGCGGACGCGGTCGAACGGCTGCTGGACTTCGTCGTGCGGCAGCCGACGGAGCCGTTGCGCAGCGCCCCGCTGCTCGGCGAGGACGACCTGGCTGCGCTGGGTGAGCTCTGGTACGGGCTGGCCGGAACCCCGGCCGACTTCGGCCGGCCGCCGGCCCGGGAGATCATCGGCTCGCCGCACTGGGACGCGTTCTTCGACCAGGTGGAACAGCAAGGACTGATGTCGGCGCTGCTATTGGCGCTGTGAGCGGTTCCTGGACCGGACCACGGACGAAGGGGTACTGAATGAGCTCGTCGGACAGCCGGCTGCTGGGCCGAGCGCTCCGGTTGACCGCCCTGCCGAGCCGGTGGGCCGTGCCCCGCGGCACGCCGTTGCGGCTGCGCCGGTACGGCGCGGACGCGGTGATCGTCCGCGACGCCCGGGGAATCCCGTGGCTGACGGCCGGATCCGAGCGGGACCTCTACTTCGCCGCGGGCTTCGCCCAGGCGTGCGACCGGCTCTGGCAGATGGACCTGCTGCGCCGGCGGGCGCTTGGCAGGCTCTCGGAGATCTTCGGCTCCGCGACCGTCGAGGCCGACGTGCGCGTGCGCAGGCTCGCTTTCGCCCGGCTCGCCCGCGAATCCGAGGCCGTCCTGTCCGAGCCGGGGCGGGCCGCGCTGGACGGCTTCAGCGACGGGGTCAACGCGGCGGCGCGGCGGCTGGCCCGGCGCGCCGGCCTGCCGCCGGAGTTCCTGCTGCTGCGCTACCGGCCCGAGCCCTGGACGCCGCTGGACTCGATCGCCATCGTGAAGCTGCTCGGGTTCGACCTCGGCAAGAACCTGCTGAACGAGGTGTACCGCGCCGGTCTGGCCCGGTTCCACCCGGAGTGCGAGGCGGCGTTCGCCGAGCCCAAGTACCCGGCCCACGTTCCGGTGACGGTCCGCGGCAAGGGCTCGGTGGCCGGGCCCGATCACCGGCGCCCCGATCCGCAACCCGCGACAGCGGCCGTGGCCGCAGCCGAGGGCACGCCGCCGGGCGACTCAGTACACCTGGACGCGCTGCCGCCAGCCTCCCGGGCGCTGCTCGACGGGCTGCTACGCGGCGAGGACGGTACTACGGGATCCAACGCCTGGGTGCTCGCCGGTTCCCGTACCGCCTCCGGTCGCCCGCTGCTGGCCAACGATCCGCATGTGGCCTTCTCCCTGCCCAATCTCTGGTACCAGCTCGGGCTGCGGCTAACCGGCGGCGACCACGAGCCCGAGGGCTACGGGGTGACCGTGCCCGGTCTGCCGGGCCTCGTGGTCGGCGCCAACCGAGACGTGGCCTTCGGCATCACCAACGCCACCGTCGATACCCAGGACCTGTGCCGCCTACCGCCGGACACGCAACTGCCGGGACGCTGGGCGGAGCGCACGCAGGTCCGGGTCCGCGGCGCGGATCCGGTCGCGGTGGAGGCCGCGGGCGCGCCGGGATGGGTGGAGTACGTGCTGCCAGAGGTGGCCGGCGGCGAGCGTTGCGGGCTGTTCTGGAGCGGATTCGCGCCCACCGCCGAGATCGACGGGTGCCTGGGCATGTGGCGGTCGCTCTCCTACGCCGAGTTCCGCGACGCCCTGCGCCACTTCGGAGTGCCCGTGCTGAATTTCGCGGTGGCGTGCCAGGACGGGACCATCGCGCTGAAGACCGCGGGCCGGATCCCGCGCCGGGAGCAGGGCAGCGGCCGCGCGCCCGCCGAGTACGAGCAGGTCGCCCGGTCGTGGCGGGAGTTCCTGGACTTCGACGAGCTTCCCGAGGTCGTCGATCCCCCGGATGGGTACATCTTCAACGCGAACAACAAGCTGTTGCCGGACGACTCTCCGATCCACCTGACCGCGGACTGGGCCGGGGCCTACCGGGCTCCGCGGATCGAGGAACTGGTTCGCGACAGCGCAGGCGTCACTCCTTCCGACTGCGCCCGCTGGCAGATGGACACGGTGAACGTGCGGGCGCGTCGGCTGCTTCCGGTCCTGCTGGTCGCGATCGACCGGGAGCCGCCCGCCGAGGCACCGATAGCACAGTGCCTTGAGTTGCTGCGGGACTGGGACTGCACGGACGCCCCCGAGGCGGGCGCACCGCTGGTCTTCGCCGCGCTGATGGACGAACTGACCGAGGACTGGGTCGGGACGAGGCTGGGCAGGGAACTGACCGCGGTCATGCCGGACCAGGTCCTCCAGATCGACCACCTGGTGCTGGAACCGGCCGCCCGCGCCGCGCTGGGCGTGCCCGGGCCGCTCGAGCACTCCGCCGTACCCGCGCTGGCCCGCGCCGCGCAGCGGCTCGCCCGGGATCTCGGCGGGGATCCGTCGCGGTGGCGCAACGACGCGGCGCACCCGATCGACGACGCGCACCCGCTGGCCGGGTCGGTGGCCGCGCTGAGACCGCTGTTCGGCCTGTCGGCGACGCCGACCGGCGCCAGCCCGTTCTCCGTCCGCCTGATGACGCCGAACAGCTCCGGGACCCTGGTCGAGGGAGCGCCGTGGCGGTTCGTGGCAGAACCCGGCGCCACCGGCGCCATGGTGTGGGACGTACTCCGGCACGGCAGCTCGGGCCACCCCCTGTCAGCGCATTACGACGACCAGGCCGCCGCGCACACCGCCGGGCAGCTGTATGAGGTCAGCTTCGGTTTCGAGCCTCATACCGGGCCACCTCCTCCTGCTCCGCCTCGGCTGCCTCGCGCAGCGAATGATTCGAGATCAGCGGAATCGTGACGAGGGTGAGCAGTGCGAGCAGACCGCCGCCGATCAGGAACGGTGCCCGCACCCCCATGCGGTCGACCAGGATCCCGCCGAGCGCGCCGCCGATCGGTTCGGTGCTCAGCGCGATCATCCGGTAGGCGCTCAGCACCCGCCCCTGCAGCCGGTCGGGCACGAGCCGCTGCCGGAACGAGATCGACACCACGGCGAAGACGGTGATCCCCATGCCGCCCAGCAGCAGGCAGCCGGCGACGGCGAACACCTCGTGGGTCAGTCCGAGCCCGATCCGGCTCGCGGTGGCCAGGGCCAGCGCGGCGCTGAGCACCCGGCCGGGGCCGAGCGAGCGGGTGGCCCGCTCGACCAGCAGGCCCCCGAGCACCGCGCCGACGGCGGTCGCCGCCAGCAGCGTGCCATAAGCCAGCGGACCGAGGTGCAGTTCGCGCCGGACGTAGAGCACGAAGACGGCCGAGCTGGCGGTGTAAGCGAGGTTGACCACGCCGACCGTCACCGCGAGGACCCGCATCGTCGAGTGGCGCAGCAGCCAGCCGACGCCCTCCCTGATCTCCCGCAGCATCGAGGCCCGCGGCGCGGCGGCCGCGGCCCGCGGGGGCCGGGCCTCCCGCCGGCGCCGGGCCAGCTTGCGGATCACGAGGGCGCTGATACCGAAGGAGGCGGCGTTCGCGAACAGCGGCGCGCTGGCGGCCACGGCGAACAGGAAGCCGCCGGCCGGCGGCCCGGCGAACTGTTCCCCGATGGTCTGGCTGACCGACAGCCGGCCGTTCGCCCCCTCCAGCTTCTTGCCGCGCTCGGCCACCAGCGTCGGGACTGTCGCCTGGCTGGCGGTGTCGAACAGGGTCTGCCCAACGCCCAGCAGCAGCCCCGTCCCGAGCAGCAGGGCGATGTCGGCGTGGCCGGTGGCGACCGTCACGGCCAGCGCCACGACCAGCAGGAACCGGACGCCGTCGACGATCCACATCACCCGCAGCCGGTCCCACCGGTCCACCAGGGTACCGCTGGCCAGGCCGAGGAAGAGCCAGGGCACCGAGGTGATCGTCCCGCTGAGCCCTACCAGCGCGGCGTTCCCGGTCAGCGAGGCCGCCAGCAGCGGCAGGGCCGACATGGAGATGCCGTCGCCGAGATAGGAGACGGATGCGGCGGTCCAGAGCCGGTCGAAGTCACGGCCTAAGCTGAGGCCGCCCAGCCGCAAACGGTGTCGCACTGCCGCTCCCCGAGGTAAGACCGGGTACTTAATCAGTACACATACACATAGCGGTAAAGCACCGCCATCAGTATGCATAAATACCGCCATCGGTATGCATAAATAAGGCGCACGAATCGAGCGTGCGGGCACCCGGCCGGGTGCTATCCAAATGAACATTCAGACTGATAAGCTAGCACGGATGGCAGGGGCGGCAGTTCTGGGGAACCGACTACGGGGTCGCCTGTCATCGCCGAATACTGCTTCCGGTTCGGCGCAGGGGAAAGGGGCCAAGCAAGCCATGGACTCGACCCGTGCGGAGAGGCTGCGACGCCGGATAGCCCAGCAGAACGGCGTCATCGTCCCGGCGCCCGCCGCCCCCGGCGGCACGGACGGCGGCCGGGACCCCGGTACCGTGCCCGAGGCCTTCGCCGAGCTGGTGCGGCGGTTAGGGCAGCGGCCGGCGGTCCGCTGCGAGGGCAGGCAGCTGACGTACCGGCAGCTCGACGAGGCGTCCACGCGGCTGGCCGCGGAGATCGCCGGCCGGGCCGGGCCGGATGCGCGCCCGGTGGGGATCCTGCTCCGCCGCTCGCTCGAGATGATCGTGGCGGCCCTGGCGGCGGTGAAGACGGGCGCCTGCTACGTTCCGCTGGACCCGGTGACCCCCGCGGGCCGCGTGGGCATGATCCTGGCGGACGCCGATCCGTCCCTGGTGGTGACGACGTCGGCGCTGGCCGGCGCAGTGCCGAGCGGGGTGCGGACGCTGTGCCTGGACGAGGGCCGGGCGATCCCCGAGAACGAATGGCGGCCGCCGCGCCTGGACGGTTCGGCGAGGGCGTACGTCATCTTCACGTCGGGCACCACGGGCCGGCCTAAAGGCGTCCAGGTCTCGCATGCCAGCCTGCTGCATCTCCTGGCGAGCACCCGGAAGGTGTTCGACTTCGACCACACGGACGTGTGGGTGATGGCGCACTCGTTCGGCTTCGACTTCGCCGTGTGGGAGACCTGGGGCCCCCTGCTGTCCGGCGGCTGTCTCGTCATCGCGTCACAGGACGCGGTGCGCGATCCGGCCGAGTTGCGCCGGCTGCTGCGCGACGAGCGGGTGACAACCCTCAACCAGACGCCCAAGGCGTTCAACCAGCTCATCGAGGAGGACCTGCGGCACGCCGACCGGCTGCCGCTGGCCCGGGTGCTGCTCGGCGGCGAGGCGCTGCGCTTCGCCGATCTGCGCCCGTGGGTGGCCAAGAACGGGATCGGCTCCCCCCGGCTGATCAACATCTACGGACCCAGCGAGGCCACCGTCATCTCCTCGTACTACGCGCTCAGCCAGTACGACCTGAACCAGCGCAGGAGTCTGATCGGGCGCCCGCTGCCCGGCCTGGACTTCGTCCTGGTGGACGAGTCGCTCGCGCCGGCGGCGGCCGGAGCGCTTGGCGAGATCGTGATCACCGGGCCGGCGGTGGCGATCGGCTATGTCGCCCGGGCGGACCTCACCCGGGAACGGTTCGTGGAGGTGACCGACCGCTCCGGGCGGGTGGTCCGCGGCTATCGGACCGGCGACCTGGCCGCGCTGACGGCGGAGGGCGAGTACGAGTACCGGGGCCGCAACGACGACCAGGTCAAGATCCGCGGATTCCGGGTCGAGCCGGGCGAGGTCGAGGCCGCGCTGAGCGCGCTACCCGCCGTCGCCAAGGCCGCCGTCCTCGCCCACGACCTGCCCGACTTCGGCATGAGCCTGGTCGCCTACGTGGTACCCGCCGCGGCGGGCGACGCCTCCGCCGACGTGCTTCGCGGGGCGCTCGCCGACCTCGTCCCGGAGTACATGATCCCGCGGATGTTCCTGGTCCTGGACGACCTCCCGCTCACCCACCACGGAAAACTCGACCGGCAGGCCCTGCCCGAACCGGTGCTGCCGACCGTCGAGGAGGCACCGGAGCAGTTCAACGGCGCCCGGGTACCCGACCAGGACGTCGAGGCCCGTATCCTGAACATCGGCAGGGTGCTGCTTCACAACGAGAGCTTGGCGCCGACCGACGACTTCTTCGCGGCGGGCGGCCACTCGCTGCTGGTCACCCGGCTGCTCGCCCGGGTGCGCTCGGTCCTCGGCGTCGACGTGCCGCTACGGGTGTTCTTCCGCGATCCGACCATTCGCGGGCTCGCCGCGGTGGTCCGCGAGGAGCTTTCCACCGCGGACCCGGCCGCTCCCCGGCGCCGCGGCAGGACCGACGTCATCCATAGAGCGCCGGCCGGCGAGTATCTGCCCCTGACCTCCGCGCAACAGCGGCTGTACTTCATCGCGCAGCTGGACCTGAGCAGCACCGCCTACCACCTGCACACGACTCTGCAGCTCGACGGGCCGCTCGATGCCGCGGCGTTGGAAAGCGCATTCAGCGCCGTCCTGGCGCGGCACGCCCCGCTGCGCACCGTGGTTCGCAGAGTCGACGGCCGGCTTGTCGCGCGGGTACAGCCCGCGACCGGATTCCACCTGGCGGTGGAGGAACTCGTCGTGTCCCCGGGGGCCGCGTGGCGCGACCGCCTCGCCGACCGCTCGCAGCAGGAGTGGGCGCGGCCGTTCGACCTGGAGCGCGACCTGATGCTGCGGGCGCGGCTGTTCAGGATCGGCCCGGACCTGCACGCCCTGGTGGTGACCATGCACCACATCGCCGGGGACGGATGGTCGATCGCGGTGCTCAGCCGTGAGCTCAAAGAGTTCTACCAGCACTACCGAACCCCCTCGGACGCCGTTCGCCCGGTCCCGGCACCGCTGCCGTACAGCTACGCGGACTTCGCCCACAGCTTCCACCTGTGGCTGGAGTCCGCGGACGCCGAACCGGACATCGACTACTGGATCGACCGGTTGGCCGACCTGCCCGATGTCCGCCTGCTGCCCGCGGACAAGTCCGGCCCGACCGGGAAGGGGCAGCGCAGCGACTCGGTCCGCTCCCCGCTCGACGCCTCGGCCGCCGAGGCGCTGCGCCGACTGTGCCGGCAGCAGGGAGTCACCATGTTCATGCTCATGGAGGCCGCCTTCGCCGTGCTGTGGGCCCGGCGCGGCGCCGGTCCGGACGTGGTCTTCGGAACCGTCGCGGCCAACCGCTCGCCGGCCGAGTTCGACGAGCTGATCGGCATGTTCGTCAACACCCTCGTCGTCCGGGTCGCGCCCGGTCCGGATGAGGCCTTCCCGGACCTGCTGGCCCGGGTCAGGCTGCAGACGCTGGAGGATCTCGACCACCAGCATGTTCCCTTCGACGTACTGGTCAAGCGGCTCAACCCGAAGCGCAGCGGCGGCGAGACGCCGCTGTTCCAGGCAATGCTCGTGGTGCAGAACAACGAGTCGATGATCCTCGAGCTCGACGGCTTGGACGTCACCGCGCTCGACCTGCCCGACCACACGGCGATGGCGAAGGTCGACGTGCTCCTGGAGGTGCTCGAGCAGGGCGAGGAGATCCTGCTGCGCTGGACGTACAACGCCGATCTGTTCCATCGCGAGACCGTCACCGCCCTCGCGGAGCAGCTCACCGGGCTCCTGGCCGAACTGGCCGCGGCGCGGCCAGCCCGCGGCTCCGGGCAGCCCGCCCGCACGGTCGGGCTGTTCCCGCTGCGGCAGAACGCGGGCGAGGCCGCCCCGGTCTTCGCCCTTCCCGGAGGCCTCGGCCTTGGCTCCTCGTTTGTCCAGCTGTCCTCGCACTTCACCGACCGCAGCTTCAACGCGCTGCACACCAGGGAACTGATCGATTCCGGCGGGAGCGACCTCACCCTGGAGGTCTTGATCGACAGCTGCGTCCGGACGATCACCGGTTCCGGCGACGGACCCGTTCACCTCGTGGGGCATTCGATCGGCGGCCCCCTGGCCTTCCGCCTCGTCGACGCCCTGCGCCGGGGCGGCCGCGAGGTGCTCAGCCTCGTGCTGCTGGACCCTTCCCCGCCGACCGGGGTGGACAGCCTGCTCGCCGGTACCCGCCGGGACCACCTGCGGACCTTCCTCGGCCTGCTGGCCGAGTCGTTCCCCGGCGCCGCGCGGCGCTGGCGCGAGCAGGCACTCGACCAGAACCTGGCGACGGAGCGGTCCGTCCTGCTGCGCGCCGAGGAACTGCTCGGCCGGGCGGAGTTGGACCTGCTGGACGGAAGCCTGACCCGGGCGTTCGACAGCTGCGTGGCGATTCTGGGTCTGCGCTGGCCGGAGCCCGAGCCGATCGCCTGCCCGACCCTGGTGCTCGCGGCCACCGCCGAGAGCCACGCGCCGATCCCGGACCACGGCGCGGGCTGGGAGCGGTGCGTGCCGGGCTGCCTGGTCCGACAGGACGTCCCGACGACCCATGAGGGGATCCTGCGGAACCCGGCAGCCGAGCCGGTCGCCGCGCTGATGTCGCGGTTCATGCTGAACCACGAGTCTGCGAGCAGCTGATTCCTGCTTGAGAGCGCCTGACAGGCCTCGCAGACGTCAATGCGTTGCTTGACGCATGCAGATCGAAACATTACTCTGAAAGTAATAAAACATTTGTGGGCTATTTCATCGGGATGTTTTGCGCACAAAAACGGGATGACGGGTGGCTCGACGCGTTCGTTGCGAACCTGTGCAACCGCCAATCCATATAGGCAACCGCCAATTCATATAGACATGCCGTTTCGGCGGTTCAGCACGCGCCGCTTCACTGATCACCTTCGCACTTCGGCTACCGGGACACGAGACAGCCGGAGTGGCTGTGCACATCACATCTGGGCCTTACTGTCCACCGCCCGACAGAAGCCTGCCACGTTGAAGGGATTGGTCATGGAACAGCACGCACAGGATTTATCGCTGAGCCAAGCCGAACTCGAACAGTTCCACCGGGACGGGTACATCGGCCCGTTCGACCTGTACGAGGAAACCGAGATGCGGCGCAACCTGCAAGCACTGCGGCCGAAACTGCTCAACACCAAGAAGGCCATCTACAGCTACGACCGGGCCGTTTCCGGGGTCACCAATCTGGCCAACTACGACCGGCATCTGGACGTCGACTTCCTGGCCGAGCACATCACCAGGCCGGAGATCGTCGACCGGGTGGCGAGCATCGTGGGGCCGGACACCCTGTGCTGGCGCACCGAGTTCTTCCCGAAGTACCCGGGCGACGAGGGCACGGACTGGCACCAGGCGGACAACTTCTCCAACGTAGCCGGCTCCAAGCATCCGCAGATCGTCTGGCCCGAGGACGCCGAGTTCGGCGGCACCATCACCGTCTGGACCGCCTTCACACCGGTCACCGAGGACATGGGCTGCCTGGAGTTCATCCCGGGATCGCACCGGACGATGAACTACGACGAGGCGAAGACCATGGTGTACGACGCCGACCGCATCAACAAGCTGGAGAAGGGCGGCGTGCGGCGGGGCTTCTTCGGATACGACTACCGGCAGCTGCAGAAGGACCCGGACTGGTCCCCGGACGAGTCCAAGGCCGTCCCCCAGCCCATGCGGCAGGGGCAGTTCATCATCTTCTGGTCAACCCTGATGCACGCCTCCTATCCGCACAGCGGCCTGACCGACCAGATGCGGCTCGGCTTCGCCGCGCGCTATCTGCCCACCTCGGTGCGGGTCTACCCGTACTCGGACTCACTCGAGGAGTTCGGCGGCGCCGCCAGCCTGGAGAGGTTCGGCAATGTCCTGGTGTCCGGAACCGATCAGTACGCGCACAACCGCTTCGTCGACCAGACTGTCAACGGGTTCCGCTTCCCGGTGCGTTCGAACGCGGTGTCGGCATGAGCGAGGCCGCCGAGACCCCGGAGCTGGCCGAGATCGAGCAATGGCTGATCGCGGCCTGCCAGAGCCTCGGACTGCGGATCACGGGCGCGGAGGAGGACTTCTTCGCCGCCGGCGCCACCTCGCTGACGGCGATCAGGCTGATCGCCAAGGCGGAGGAGCAGTACGGCGAGGACGCCTTGCCGCCCGACGACCTGTACGCGGACAGCCGAGTCCGGCAGATCGCCGCGAGCATCCGCCGCAACGGCGGGCGGATCGACGCCCTCGACGCCTAGGCCCGGCCGTGCCCGCTGGCAGCAAATGGCTGACGAAGATCCGCGGGGCCAGCGGCGTGCCGCGCACCCGGCTGCTCTGCTTCTCCTACGCCGGAGGCAGTACCGACCTGTTCCGAGCCTGGTCGGACGATCTCGCGCCGAACGTGGAGCTGCTCGCCGTCCAGCTGCCGGGCCACGGCAGCCGACTCAGGGAGCAGCCCTACCCGGACTGGGAGTCGCTGCTCAAGGCGGCCTTCACCGGGCTCTCGCCGTACCTGGCGCTTCCGCACGCCTTCTACGGCCACAGCTTCGGTGGGCGGCTGGCCTACGAACTGACCCACCTCGTCGAGGCCGAATACCCGGGCCGGACCCAATGGCTGTTCGTCTCGGGCTGCCGCAGCCCGGACAGTCCGCAGGCCGAGCCGTACCTGCACGAGCGCTCCGGGCCGGAGTTCCGCGCCGCGCTGCGCGAGTTGGGCGGCACTCCCCCGGAGATCCTGGAAAGCGACGCCATGATGAAGGTCTTCCTGCCCGCGATCCACGGCGAGATCCGGCTCGCCGAGATCTGGGCGGACCGGCACGGCCGGGGCGTGGACGCGCCGATGGCCGTCATGTACGGCCGCGACGATCCGGTGGACAGCTGGGCGAGCGTGCGGGGCTGGCCGCGGTTCAGCCGCCGATCGTGCGAGCTCATCGAGATTCCCGGCGGACACTTCTTCCTGGAGACGCATCGCCGGGACCTGATCGAGATCATCAACAACCGGTTGGCGGGGTCGGATGGCTAAGCTGGAGTGCACCCCCGAGGCGCTCGACGCGCACCGGCGGATCAACCAGACCGCCGTGGCGTACCCCGCGGATAGCAGCGTCAAGGAGCTGTTCGAACGCTGTGCCGAGCGCGTTCCCGATTCAGTGGCGGTCATCCACCGGCATCGGTCGGTGAGCTACCGAGAGCTCAATCACCTCGCCAACGTCCTGGCCGCCCGCCTGCGCGCACAGGGCGCCGCGCCGGGCGCCGCGATCACCGTGTGCGTCGAACGCTCGCCCGAACTGATCGTGAGCCTGCTCGCGGTGCTCAAGTGCGGCGCGGCCTACCTTCCGGTCAACCGATCCTGGCCCGACGATCGGCTCCGCGAGCTCTTCGGCCAGGTCGGCTGCGAGCTGCTGCTGACCGATGAGGCCGAGAAGCTGGCCCGGCGCTTCCCCCAGCACCGCACCGTGCCCGTCGGCGGCCTCGATCAGGCCACGGATGACGGAAACCCGCGGTTGCGGGTCGATCCCGAGGCGATTGCGTACATCAACTTCACGTCCGGCTCGACCGGTCGGCCCAAGGGCGTCCCGATCCGGCACCGGAGCATCACCCGACTGGTGTTCAACGCAAGTTATGCGGACCTCGACGAAAAGGCGACGCTGTTGCAGCTCGCCCCGATCACCTTCGACGCCGCGACCTTCGAAATCTGGGGCGCGCTGCTGCACGGCGGGACGTGCGTGCTCTATCCCTCGGGCTTCGTGCGCTTCTCGGAACTCAAGCGGGAGCTCGCGAAGCACGGCGTCAGCGTCCTGTTCCTCACCACGGCCCTGTTCAACACGATCGTGGACGAGGCGATCGACACGCTGGACGGCGTGCGGAGGATCCTGACCGGAGGCGAGGCGCACTCGCTCAAGCACATCGCGGTGGCCCTCCAGCACCTCGGCAGCAATCGGCTGACCAGTGTCTACGGTCCGACCGAGGGCACCACCTTCGCCACCTACCACCCGGTCCGGGAGCTTCCGCCCGGCGGGACGGCGCTGCCGATCGGCCTGCCGATCCAGAATACCCGCGCGTACGTGGTGGCGGACGGCGTGCTGTGCGCTCCCGGCGAGACCGGCGAGGTCCTGCTCGCGGGTCCGGGACTCTCGCCCGGCTATCTGGGCCTGCCCGAGCTCACCCGGGAGTTCTTCGTCGACCTCGAGATCGACGGGTCGGTGGAGCGGCTCTACCGCACCGGCGATCGCGCCTACCTGCGCGAGGACGGGGCCCTGGTCTTCCAGGGCCGGCTGGACGACCAGGTCAAGGTCAGCGGGTACCGGATCGAACCGGGCGAGATCTCGCACCACCTCGACCGGCATCCGGACGTCAAACAGTGCTTTGTCACGGTGGGCGAGAACGCGGCCGGGGAGAAGGTCCTTTCGGCATTCGTCGTGCCCGCGAACGCGCGCTGCACGCCCGAGGCGGTCCGCGGGTATCTCGCCGCGCGGCTGCCCGGCTACATGATTCCGTCGAACATCCGGCTCTGCGAAGCCCTGCCGCTTTCCGCCACCGGTAAAATCGACCGCCGCGCCCTTCTCGGCGCCCTCGACCCGCCAGGAGCGATAACCATATGAGTATCAGCAAACGTGCGCAACAATTCCAGGACCTTCTCGATGAGCGCGGACTCGATCTGAAAGTGATCGAACTGCCGGACTCCACCCGCACCGCGGACGACGCGGCCCGGACTCTGGGCTGTTCGAAAGCGCAGATCGTCAAGTCACTGGTCTTCCGGGACGCGGCCACCGATCGGCCGGTGATCGTGCTGGCCAGCGGGCCCAACCGGGTTAACGAGAAGACCATCGGCGCGCTCGTGGGCGGCGAGATCAGCAAGGCCGACGCCGATTTCGTCAAGCAGCGCACCGGATACGCGATCGGCGGCGTCCCCCCGCTGGGGCACACCGATCCGGTGACGGTCTTCGTGGACGAGGACCTGCTCGAGTTCGACGAGGTCTGGGCCGCGGCCGGAACCCCCAACGCCGTGTTCAAGATCACCGGCCGACTCACCAGCATCCTGCCCGAACACGTCGTGGTCTCGGTCAAGTGAGCCCGGATGGCGGGGAACGGCTCGTCCAGTCCCCCTATCTCACCGCCGAGCACCGCGACTTGCGGTCCCGGGTGCGCGCCGCGCTCGAGAAGCTGGTGCTGCCCGACGCGGACCGCTGGGAGGCGCAGCGGCACATACCGCCGGAGGGCTGGCGGGCGCTGGCCGGTGCCGGACTCTTCGAGTTCGATCATTCCGGCAGCGGCTTCCTGCACAGCGCGGTGTTCCTCGAAGAACTCGGGCGCACCGGTTACGCCGGGATCCGGGCGGCCGTGGGCGTGCACGCGTACATGGCCGCGTCCTACCTCGCCCTGTTCGGCACGCCGGACCAGCAGTCCGCATACCTGCCCGCGGTGCACCGGGGCGAGCGGGTCGCCGCGCTGGCGATCAGCGAGCGGGACGCCGGCTCGGATCTGCGCAGCCTTCGCACCCGCGCCGTTCCCGACGAGGATCAGGGCTACCGGGTCACCGGCACCAAATGCCACGTGGCCAACGGCTCGCAGGCGGGGTTCTTCGTCACCCTGGCCAGAACCCGGCCGGATCGGTCGGGCGCCGACGGGCTGACCGGGGCCAGCCTGCTGGTCGTGGACGCCGACCTGCCCGGAGTGACCCGCACCGCGGAGCCGATGCTCGGCTGGCACGCCGCGGACATCTGCCAGGTGGACTTCGAGGACGTACCCGTTCCGGCGAACCGTCTGCTCGGCCGACCGGAGCGGGCCCTGCTCCAACTGATGCGCGCCCTGGACTTCGAGCGACTCGTCGCCGGCCTGCTGGCCGTGGGCGGCACCATCCACTGCCTGGACCTGCTCGACGCTTTCGTCCGCGAGCATCAGGTCAAGGGCGCGCCCTTGAGCGCGAACCAGGCCGTCCGGCACCGGATAGCGGAGCTCAGCAGCGACCTCGACCTGGTCCGGCACTACGGGTACCACGCCGCGTGGCTGCACGGCCAGGGACTGCTCGACACCCGGACCGCCTCAGTGCTCAAGCTCAGAGCCACCGAGTTGGCCGTGGCCGCCGCCCAAGCCTGCGTTCAGTACCACGGCGCACGCGGCTATCTGGAGAACGCGACCGCGGCCCGGCTCCATCGCGACGCCTTGGCCGGGACCATCGCCGGCGGACCGAGTGAACTGTTGCGCGACCTCATCTTCGAATAAGGACAGCGATGCCGGCCTGCGAGTGCGTACCCGAAGACCACCGAGAATCCCTGCCGGCCTGCGAAGAAGTGGCTGGCCGACCGGTGAGCACGATCGTCGAACTCTTCCGGCGCCAGTGCGCCCGCGACCCCGAAGCCGTCGCCATCACGGCTCCACCGGCTGGCGCGGCCGACGGCGAAAAGCTCGAGCTCACGTACGCGGACCTGGATGCGTGGTCTGACGAGCTGGCCGTGCGCCTGGCCGCGAACGGCGTCCGTCCGGGCGACCGGGTCGCGGTGCGGGTGCCGCGCTCCGCGGCGCTGGTGGCCGCACTGCTCGGCGCGCTGAAAGCAGGCGCGGCCTATGTGCCGGTGGACGAGGCGGCTCCGGCCCGCAGAGTCTCAGACATGCTGGCCGACGCCGAGCCGGTCGCCGTGCTCTGCGATCCAGCGGGCGCGGCCGATTTCGCCGGGTCCGGCATCCCCATACTGCCGGTGCCGCCGCCGTCGGCCGCCCGGCCCGCGCCCGGTCGGCTCGGGCCGCGGCCTGACCTGCCGGAACCCGAACCCAAGGATCTCGCCTACCTGATGTACACCTCCGGCTCGACCGGGCGCCCCAAGGCGGTCATGGTCGAACACCGCAACGTCGTCAACCTCGTAGACCGGCCCAACTACGTCTCCCTCGGGCCGGGCGACTGCGTCCTGCAGCTGGCACCGGCCGCCTTCGACGCCGCGACCTTCGAAGTCTGGGGCGCCCTGCTCAACGGTGCTCGCCTCGTCCTCGCCCCGCCCGGGCTGATGCCTCCGGACCGGCTCGGCCCGCTACTGCGCGAGACGGGAGTCAGTGTCCTGTGGCTGACCACGGCGCTCTTCCACCGGCAGATCGACACGGATCCGTTCGCGCTGGCATCCGTGCGCACCGTGCTGGCCGGAGGCGACGTGCTGTCCGCGGAGCATATCAAACGCCTGCTTTCGCTGTTACCGACCCTGACCGTGGTCAACGGGTACGGCCCGACGGAGACCACGACCTTCGCCTGCTGCCACCGCGTCGATCCCGGCGAACTCGGCGCCTCGGTGCCCATCGGCAGCCCGGTGCAGAACGTCGAACTGCGGGTCGTCGACGAGGCGGGGCGTCCGGTACCCGCCGGCGTCTCAGGAGAGTTGTGGATCGGCGGCGCGGGCGTCGCGCGCGGCTACTGGCGGCGCGCCGAGACGACCGCGGCCTCGTTCGTCACAGCTTCCTTCGACGCAGGCCCCGCACGGCGCTACTACCGCTCCGGCGACCAAGCCCTGCGAGAGCCGGACGGCCAGTTCGCGTTCCTCGGCCGGCTGGACGGCCAGTTCAAGCTGCGCGGTCACCGCGTCGAGCCCGGCGAGGTCGAGAGCGTTCTGGCGCAGCACCCTGACGTGCGGATCGCCGCGGTCGCGCTGCGGCCGAGCGCACGCGGAGACCGCCTGGCGGCCTGGGTGGTCCCGGCCGGCGATGCACTCGACCGCGCGGCGCTGCGTGCGTATCTCCTGGAACGCCTGCCCGACTACATGGTTCCCGCCGTCTACCTCACTCTCGCGGAGCTGCCGGTCACCCCCAACGGCAAGCTCGACCGAAAATCCCTGCCCGACCCCGACTGGGGATCCCGTGCGATCTACGCGTGACGGAAGGCACTAGTACGAAATCAGGATCCTAACTAGACTTGAGTATGTTTGAATTCGATCCCTGGGGTGCCAATAAAAAGCGGCAATAATTCTGAGCAGTGGGCGGTGAAAGTGTTCGCCGCTTTCTTATCAACCGCTGGTCGCATCGGCCGGATTTCTCGCAGCGTTCCATATTATTTAACGGGGTAGATAATGTCTCGAGCCGACGAGATACTCGGCCAACTCGCCCGGCCCGACCGAACACGGCTCTCGGGCCACACGGCCAAGGGCTTCGACCTTCTCGCGGAACGGATAGCCGGCTACCCGGTCACGCCGGTCGTGTGCTACGAGTTGCGGGTGGCGGGCCGGAACCGGCTGATCCGTTTCAAGCTGGAGGGCGAATCGCCCTGGCGCTCGATCAAAGGCCGCACCGCTATCGGCCTGCTGGCCTCCGTGCTGGGGCGCACGACTGACCGCAGTGCCCTGATCGAGTCGACCTCCGGGAATCTCGGCGTGGCGCTGGCGGCGCTGGCCGGGGACCTCGACCTGCCGTTCACCGCCGTTGTGGACGATCGGCTGCCCTCCGCGATGGAGCGGCGGATGCGGCTGGCCGGCGCCGACCTGCAGCCCGCCGATCCGGGACCCGACGGGACGGACGGGCTTTCGAGCCGACTCCGCACGGTCGCCCGGCTCCTCGCCGCCGACCCGGATGCGCTCTGGCCCGATCAGTACGGCAATCTGGTGAACCCGCTGGTCCATCGCGTCTGGACCGGGCCGGAACTGCTGGCCCAGGCGCCGCTGGCCGAGGCGCTGTTCATCGGCGCGTCCACGGGCGGAACCCTGGCCGGCATCTCGCGGGCCGCTCGGGCCGCGCGGCCCGAGCTGAAGATCGTCGGAGTGGACGTCGAGGGGTCCCGGGCCCTCGGCGGCCCGCACGGAGGAAGGCTGCTGTCCGGCATCGGCTCGAGCCGGGTATCAGGATTATGTGATCAGTCCACATGTGACGCGGTGGAGGTGGTCTCGAGCCGCTCCGGAATCGTCCATTGCCGCGCGTGGCAGCGGGCCACCAGCCTGAGCCTCGGCGGGTCAGGCGGCGCGGTGCTTGCGGCCGCCCTGCGGCATCTGGCGGCGCATCCCGAACTGACCAGCGTGCTGTGCCTGTGTCCGGACCTCGGAGAGAACTACACGGACACGATCTATGACGATGCATGGGTCCAAGCTCAGGGCATCGCGCCGGATGAGCCCGGAATGATGGAAGAACCACCACACGAATGTAAAGAGTCAGATATCACGCCGGAATTCCAGCGCACTCCGGCAGCACCGAGAAGAGGAGAACCGTGACACCGCCCGCATCGAACAGTACGTCGCCCGACACGATCTGCCTGCTCACCCGGGCCGACGTCCTCGCCTGTCTGGCGGACGTCGATCCGGTGGCCGTCGTCGAAGATGCGCTGCGCCTCCATGCACGCGGACAGACCGTCTTGCCGGCCGAAGCGTATCTGCCCTGGGAGAACTCGCGCTCGGCCTATTGCCGTTCACTCGCGATGCCCGGCGCGCTCGGCACCGGCCCGGACGGCGTGATCGGCCTGAAGGTGATCAACGCTGCGGTGTCGAATCCGGAGTCCGGGCTGGCCCGAGCCGGCGGGTTCACCGCGCTCTTCGACTACGAGACCGGACGACCACGGGTGCTCGCCGAAGGCGCCCTGATCTCGGCGCTGCGCACTGCCGCCTACACGATCGCCAGCCTGCGGCACCTGGGCCCGGCCGAGTTCACGACGGTCGCATTCATCGGATGCGGCAACCTCGGCCTCGTACATGCCGATCTGCTTCGACGCTACTTCCCCGAGGTGCGCGACCTGCGTCTGTTCGACCTTCGGCCGCAGGCGGCCCGGAACCTTGAACAGAAGTGGACTGCCGACGGGAATCGCAAGGCGACCGTGTGCACCAGCGTGCCGGAAGCACTCGCCGGCGCGGAGGTCGTGATCACCTTGACCACGGTATCGGAACCGTATATCGAGTCGGACTGGCTCGACGAGCGCGCTTTCATTGCCCACGTTTCCCTCGACGACATCCGCGCCGAGGTATTCGCCGGCGCCGCGGCGATCTACGTCGATGACGTTTCCCTTGTCGAGGACAACCCCAGGCGCATCCTCGGTGCCCTGCTCGGTGATCGGGCTGCGCCATCGATCACCGGAACGTTGGGCGAGGTTCTGTGCGGCGCCCTTGAGGCGGTGCGCCCCACTGATGGCCGAGTCGTGAGCAACCCGTTCGGGATGTCCATCCTGGACCTCGCTCTGCTGCAGCGGGTCACCCAGGTCGCGCAGGCGAATTCGGCAGGTTTTCTCATCGACCTCACAACCGATACACCCGCTGCCACAGCGTGGCCCGCAGCCGAGCATTAGCCTCGATGCCTCAGCTGTAGCATCCTCTTAACGATCCGTCAGTCTGCTCCGGTTCGTCGCGTGTCGCTGCGGGCTGCGCCGGGGGTCTGTCAATTTAACGGTGTAACTTCTGTTTCTTCTGTTACTTGCGTCCCGCGCTGAGGCGGCCGTCGAAGGTTATGTCAAAGGCGTTCAGGGCGCCCTTCCACCTGTGGGTGCCGAAAACCTGCGTCACCTGGCCGGATGCTCCGCTGACCGCTCGGCCCGGCGGCTGCCGGGGCGTGGGATGATCTGCGGTTTGTGGGCT